>Ga0209697_10001291_pt1 | contig 39008 bp, 29 predicted proteins | sample AliMusrvi5mmetaG_FD_184115 | JGI IMG/M metagenome (GOLD analysis project Ga0209697, IMG submission 184115) | Freshwater lake bacterial and archeal communities from Alinen Mustajarvi, Finland, to study Microbial Dark Matter (Phase II) - Alinen... | ecosystem: Environmental > Aquatic > Freshwater... | reverse complement strand
CCCCATGCTCTTTTCCAGCGGGAACAACGGGATTCCAGACGGCTGGTGGATCGGCTACGGGATGAGCCCGTTCGGCGACCCCAACGCCGACCCGGACGGCGACGGGCGCAGCAATTACCAGGAATTCCTCGACGGCACAGACCCGCTGACCGCCGACTCGGCCCCCAACCCCGGATCAGGAGCTCCGTCCGCATCCAGCGCCCTGACACTGACAACCCTGGATTCCGGCCACAACGAGCTCGCCTGGACGAACAACAGCACCGCCTCTGGGATCATCGTCGAGCGCACGACAGACGGCGCAAACTGGCAAACCGTCGGGGTCGTGGCAGGCACGAAAACAACCTTCACCGACGCCACCGCGCACCCCGACACCGTCTATTTCTACCGCCTCGTGGCCTTCAACTGAAATACATGAGGCGCTTTTTCTCTGCCGCAGGTATGGTTTTGCTTATGGCAGGCATCCCCCTCCACGCCGCAACCAAATCCGCCCCCAGCGAAGCGGTCTCCACCAAGCCCGACGAAGACCCCGACGGCGACGGCCTGACCAACCAGGAGGAAGCGGAAATGGGAGCCAACCCATGGAACCCCGACACCGACGGAGACGGCGTGACCGACGGCCAAGACGGCTGGGCCGGCGGCAGCGACAAGGATTTCGAAAAATGCCTCGCCCCCAAACGGCTTCCCAAACCCCACTTCGCCGCAATCGACATGGGTGAGGGTTACCCTTTGCTACTGAGCAACGCCGGCACTGCAGTCATTTATTTCTATAATAGCCCAGGAAATTGCACTTTTTCATTTTGGGAAAACGGACAACTTACCACGATACTCCCTCCTACTCCGGGTAGTTATATGCTTACTCCCGACGATGTTAACTCCCGCGGAGATATTCTGTTGCACGTAACAGATTATACGAGAAACGTGTATGAGAGAGTTGATCCGGATTCTCCAGTTTGGTTTTCAATAAGAAACTCAGATCGTCACTACGTTTGGAACCGTGGAAGTTATCGCGAGCTGACTCCGCCGGGAGTCGCCCCCTCCAGTTGGGCGGACATGGTGACATTTGCTAATGGCGCTACAGGCATTCAAGCCCCAGAAGGGACGCCATTAGGGACGAGTGATCTCCCGGATATTATATACAAAAGTGGTGACTTTTATTGGGGAGTTGGCACTTGCAGTCTCGATGACGCCGGATGGGTTGCGGGGACTGAGGGGGAAAGCGCATACGACAATTATAGTCGCCGTTCTCCGTTCTACTCACTGCGTCGCCAAGTATCACAGTACTCCGGTGCGGTTTGGAAGTCAGGCGAAGCAACCCCAATAGGAACTTCGACGATATCAATGAGGGTGAACGAGAGTTCTGATCAGAACATTCCACCGGAGAATTTGAACTTTGTCTATCCCTCGCCCTGCAGATCTTTCCCAATCTTGAACAACAAGAACGGGGATGTGGTTTGGCGCACGGTCACCTATACCTATGACTGCAATCTACTAAGTTCGACCCTGTCCTTGGGAACCATGGATAGCGTCGGCATTCCCTATACGCACCTCACGCCGCAGCAGCTTATCCGAGACGAGTCGAACCGCCTCCACGTCTTCGGGATCAATCCGAACGACAACAAATGCTATCTGAATGTGGATTGCGGCGACACGATGGTCTCGCCGAAAGAGTCCTTCCCATCAAACGTAAACCGCCGCTTTCAGGCGGTCAGCGGGAAGAAGTTGTGGCAGAACTACAAATGGGAAACCATCCCCGACGACCTCGGAAAAGGACTGACGCTGAGTTACCTGAAGGAAATCAACGACAAAGGCACCATCCTCGCCTCCGCCACAGCCGCCGACGGCAAGGCTCACGCCGTCCTCCTGGTCCCGGTGGATATTGCCGTTGACGCCAACCGCGACGGCGTTATCAAGTTCGCGGGAAACTATGGTGATAGTGCAGTAGCCGGGAAACCCGCCGACGTGACTACGCAAGACAAACCCTTTAGGTTCTGGCTCAATGATGATGACGATAAGGGGGCGATGGGAAGCGAGCAAATGCCGGTAGCGAACCCCGACAATAGCGATAACCAAATCGGATCGGTGCGCGACCTGGAGGACTTCACTCGACTCTGGTTGCACGTCGGCGCGTTCTATGACGAAATCAGCAAGGGGACGTTCAAGGTTGGGTTGAAGTGGAAGAACACCAACGGCACGAGTCCAAGCGTCAAAGTTTACAAGTCTGCGGACCCGAACGGATCGGACGATTATTTGAAAGACGAGCAAGCGGGAGCGGATCAGTTCGCTGCGGAGTATCGGACCGCGATTGCTACGGTTACGGGGAGCAGCGCAGTCGTCCTTCCGGCAGATTTTTGGACCGGTTACAGCGAAGTTAATCCGAAACGCTGCCTGCTCTTCGAGGGGATTACCGAAGGCAAGGGCCAGCTTTGCATCACGATCCACAAGGCCGATGGAACATTGATTGGCGAAGGGGCAGGGGTTTGGCTTGATCTTGTGAACGTGCGAAAAATGTTTCAACGGGTGAAGGCCACCGGTATTGCCGACAATGCGCCCGAGCCTTCCCAGGACGCCAACAACCAACCTGCCGAACCAGCAATGGGCTGGGTGGCAGACGACAACGGGCAGCCTTACGATGAAAACGCGGCGAAGTCGTGGCAGGAGACCAAGCAATACATTGTCTTCGTTCACGGCTGGAACATGAGTTACGACGAGTCGGAAAACTTTGCGGAAACCATGTTTAAACGCCTGTGGCAGCGCGGATACAAAGGCCGTTTTGCGTCCATGCGCTGGCCGACGTTGAACGACAGTATTCCAACACCGATTGGGGACGTGCCCTACACCTACAATGCCAGCGAATACCGGGCATGGAAGTGCGGTGAGAGCTTGAAACAGTTCGTGAACAACCTGCCTGCCGGTTACACGCGCAACGTCGTGGCCCACAGCATGGGGAACGTGGTGGCGGGTTCAGCCCTCAAGAAGGGAATGAGCCTGACAAACTACGCTTTACTCAATGCGGCGGTGTCAGCGGGCTGCTTCGACGATCGCGCCATCCTCGATCAAGGATGGGGTTACACGACGCCGTTTTACGATCCCGATCCGGCAACGAGCAGCCTCAGCCATCGCAACCAACTGGCCGGAGTCGGCGGAAACCTTGTCAACTTTTTCCTCCCGGCCGACGATGCGCTTTTGAAATGGGAGTGGAACAATGACACGCCCGGAGGTTTGATCCCAGGTTCTGGAAATCGATTCGTCGTTGTAGGCTCAAAGCCTCAACGCTACAGCCTCGGGGTTACAGGGTATTATTACGATCCCTCCAAGCCTGCGGGTCAACGCCTTGGCACCAACTATCCGAACGTCAATGGCCGGTTCGTCACCACTCCGCACGAGTGCATGTCCTACCTGGCACAATCTCCAATGAAAGCGGCTGGTGCGGAGGCTGATACTGCTGGTTCCATTGATAGTGCTGTGGATATGCGACCTTATGGTTTTGATAAAGTTCACAGTGCAGAGTTTGAATTTCGCATTCATCAGGTAACGCAGTTCTATAATCGAATGTTGGAAGAATGTGATCTTCCGTTCTTGCCATGAACCGCAATCGGAAAATCGTAGCCGCTTTGCTGCTTTTGGTCTTGGGTTGCTTGGTCGTTTACTTCTGGCTGAAACCTGCGCCAACGACAACAGCCGTAGTGTCAACTCCTGTAATCCAAGCTCCGATAAAAACATTGTCGGATGGTCGGCCTGCTCCGGTTGATCCCGGTGCGGCCAAGCGCGGAGCGAAAGAAAACCTTGGTCCAGATACAAATGCGATTATGGCCTTTGCAGCGGCAATGATGAAGCCCTTTGAATTGGTTGGAAAAGTGGTTGATCAGAATGGGAAGCCGGTTGCGGGAGCAACAGTTGATTGGGGGGCGAACAATAATCCCAATCCGAATGCATCTGGAACACGAGGACGCACGACGAGCGACTCAAACGGGATGTTTTTTGTTCGATCATACGGCCTTGATGCGTATGCCAGAGCCTCGAAAGAGGGTTACGCCGCATTCTACAGCGATAATCGCAAAAAGGTTAGAGGCTCGGATGGAGGATATAAAAATGGCGGATTTTTGGGCAACACCGATCTGCCAATGGGAACCAAAGATGCGCCGGCTATCTTGGTTCTCCGCAAAATGGGCGAAACCGTTCCAATGATCCACATTGCCGAGCGTTCCGTGCAAATGCCAAAAACCGGGGCTCCAGTTGGTGTGAATTTAGAAACCGGTCAAACCACAGGTCCAGGCAGCTTGAAAGTGCAATGTTGGACAAACGATCACAGCAAGGACAACCAAGGCCATTACAATTGGAAATGCCTCCTAACGGTATCCGGCGGCGGATTGATTGCACGAACTGACAACTCTGTCTTTGAAGCTCCGGCCCAAGGCTATCAGGAATCGGTAGAGCTAACTCCATCGCCCGAAAAGTGGGCTTCCAACGCCGAACGACAATACTTTGTCAAATTGTCGGATGATCGTTATGCGCGGATCAACTTTCGTATGCGAACCGGAGGCGAACACTTTTTTGTTCTGGAATCCTTCCTGAATCCGAAGCCCGGCGACCGCAACTTGGAGTTCGATCCTGCGAAGGCCGTCAAATCCCCGTAAACTCCGATGCGCCGTGCTGTCATGGCTCGTGCGGAAAACAGAGCACGAGCCACGCCAGCACTCCCGGCGGTTGTCGAAGGGGTCAGTCCTTTGGATTATAGGAAACAGAAATCGACCCTCGGCTTCGCTCGGAAGGAGCCACACGACTGCGGCCTGCTTCGTCCCGCTGGCGCGGGATCACGCGACCTGCTGGCGATGACATCCCATAACGGATGCACCAAACAGCGCCGCCTGATCCTGCCGCTCTCCGCAAGCGGAGTCCTCCGGCAGGGGCGGTGCCCTGCGCTTCGCTCCGGCGCGATATGTTGCATCGAGTTATGCGATGTAATGCCCTCCCCGAAGCGGGGGCAGGTCCCGCGCCAGGCCGCAAAATATGCCGCGGTGCGGTCGGGTCACGAACGCCCTTGCATCGTGGCGTGTCGTCCTCGTCGCAGACTCCTGCGGGCGACCCGCCACCATGCTGCAGGCGACCAGAAAATATATGCCGCTCCATGTTCCGGTGCGGTGGGTTGCCTTCCCAGGCTACACGTTCGACTTGTCCCCAGAACGAGACGCTATCGCGCGGGTGTTCACGCATCGAGCGGGGATGGGGCGCATCCATCGCGCCAGACCCTGCGGGCCTGATCACGCTGGAATGCTGGCCCGGAAAGCGCGGCCGCCGCTCCTTCGTCGCTGTGGCCGCGCGCACAAACAAGTGTTCGTCGGCAGTCAAGGCCCGGAGCCGAGGAACCGAAAGGCATGGGAAGCCTTGAGATAGACTGCCGAAGGCAGCCCGTAGGGTGAAGATGCCGGGGGGGCATCTTCATCAAAGCCTTGACCGCCGACGAAAGGTTGGTGTCGATGCACTCATTGCCGTGGTGGATCGAGATCGATCAAGAGAGGGGAGGATGAGAAAACGGCGAACGGCTGGGAAAAGAAAAACCTCTTCCTCTCAGGCGTGGCTTTGGTAACACGGTGGGGAAATGAACGAATCCCTTTCCATCCTGCGGGCGCTGGCCGATGGCAAGCACCCGTTGACCGGCGAAACGCTGCCCGATGAAAGCTGTTACCAGTCCGCGAAAGTGCTTCGCGCCTTGCTCGCGGGCATCGAGGCGCTGGAAAAGGCGGAGCAAAAGAAAAGCCGTGTTCTGCCCGGAGCGGCCGGAAAGCCCTGGGACGCGGAAGAAGACGAAAGCCTTGTGGCCGATTCTGAAGGCGGCTCAACGATTGCGAGCCTGGCACAAACGCACGAGCGCACCGAAGGGGCGATCCGTTCCCGGCTGATGAGGCTCGGCAAGCTCGTTCCCTGAGCGGCTGGCGCAGGATCGGCGGGCCATGCGGGCAGGCGCGCGCGCGAAGAAGAGCCTGGGCCGTGGCAAGCCACGAGCCCGCGCCACTGCTCCCGGCGATTGAACTTCCATCCTCGCTGTGCCGGTCAAGTCCGCCTTGCAAACAGACCCGCCCGGGGGAGTTACAATGCACTCGCCTTCGGACGGGGTGGTGTCTTCAGAAAAATGCGGACTGCCGGAGCGCCTCCCTACAGCTTCGGGCTCACGCTGGGAACGGGAACCGCGCTGCCGGTCGAGATCAGTTCGGCGACGACCTCGTCCGTGATGTCGAGGCCCGGCTGGCTCCCGAGGACCACCACCTCGCTTTTCACAAGCACCACGCCCAGACCCTTGCCGGCCGCAATTTTCAGGGCCACTGGCTTGATCTCCTCCCGGAAGCGGGTGACGAGAGCGGCCCGTTTGGTGTTGAGTTCCTGCTGGGCCTGCTGCTGTTTTTGTTGGAGCTGGAGATTCAGGTTGTTCCCGAGATCGGCCAGCTTCTGGCTATCGGTCTCCGAAGGTTTGGCCCCGATGGCGTCTTTCGTCTGGTCGAACTGTTTCTGGAGGTCTTTCTGGGCCGCTGCCAACTGGTCTTTCAGCGGGCCGCTGGCATCCTTCAGTTCCTGGACAATTACCACGTCCCGTCCGAGCCGCTTGGCGACATCGTCCAAATCAACGAGGGCAACGCCGCCTTTGGGTGAGCCGAAAGAGGAACGGTCGCAACCGGCCAGGGAGATGCTGAGGAGAATCAAGAATGCAAAGAATGGTTTCATAGGTTTGAATGGAAGCTTTAGCAGGAAATCCCAAAACATTCCAGCGAATCTTTTTGCGGCGTGATCTTTGGGGTGGCGATGAAAAGATGCGTCTCTTCCACTACAGCAAGTGCAGGGGATCCACATCCACCGCCACGAAGACATCTTCGGGCATCGGCAGGGCGTCGAGGGTCGCCCGCACAAGACGGGAAAGCTGGACGGAGGATGGCCCGCGCAGGGACACGTGGAACCGGTGGTAGGTCTTCGCTTTTTCGAGCGGGGCGGGGACCGCATCGCCGACCGAGACACCGGCTGGGGCGGCGGCTTTCAGCTTCCGGGAGAGGGTCTCGGCGGAGAACCGCACGCGCTCGATCATCGTTCCGCGCAGCGTGACCATGACCATGCGCCCGAACGGCGGGTAGCCGAACTGGCGGCGGAATTCCATCTCCTGGTCCATGAACCCCTCGTAGTCGTGGTGCCGCGCGAACTGGATCGAGGGGCTGAACGGCGTGAACGTCTGCACGAGGACCTCGCCTTCCATCTCCCCTCGACCGGCGCGCCCGGCGACCTGCGTGAGAAGCTGGAACGTGCGCTCGCCGGCGCGGAAGTCGGGCAGGTGCAGGCCGAGGTCCGCGTTGACGATCCCGACGAGCGTGACGTTCGGAAAATGCAGGCCCTTCGCGATCATCTGCGTGCCGACCAGGATATCGATTTTCCCTTCCTTGAACGCCCCGAGCGTCTCGCGGTAGGCGTCTTTGCGCGTCATCGAATCCGCGTCCATCCTCGCGATCCGGGCCTTGGGGAAAATCTTTTTCACCGCCTCCTCGACTTTCTGGGTGCCGACGCCGGAGTGGCGGATTCCGGGGTCCTTGCATTTCGGGCACACTTTCGGCGCGCGCGACGAATGCCCGCAGATGTGGCAGCACAGCCGCTCGGCGGCGCGGTGGAACGTGAGCGACACGCTGCAATCCGGGCACGTGCAGACATGCCCGCAGGCCTCGCAGAGCATCGAGGTGGAAAACCCGCGCCGGTTCAAGAACAGGATCGTCTGCTCGCCTTTGGCGATCCGGCCCTCGATCGCCTCCTTGAGCGGGAGCGAGAGGATGCCGCCCTCGGGCGAACGGCGGGCCGCCTGCCGGAGATCGACGACGCGGACGACCGGCATGCGCCTGTCATCGACCCGGTTGTCCAAACGGACAAGGCGGTATTTTCCGGAAAGGGCATTGTGCCAGCTTTCGAGGCACGGCGTGGCGCTGCCGAGAAGCACGGCCGCCTTCTCGCGGCGGCCGCGCAGCACGGCCATGTCCCGCGCGTGGTAGCGCGGAGCCTCGTCCTGCTTGTAGGAATTCTCGTGCTCCTCGTCCACGATGATGATGCCGAGGTTTTCGAGCGGCGCAAAAATCGAGCTGCGCGCGCCGATGACGATCCGGGCGGCCCCGCTGTGGATCTTGTGCCACTCGTCGTGGCGTTCGCCGTCGGAGAGGTGGCTGTGCAGGACGGCGATCTTCTCCTGCATGTCCGCGAACCGGGATTTGAACCGCTCGACCGTCTGCGGGGTCAGCGCGATTTCCGGCACGAGCACCAGCGCGGTGCGCCCGTCATCGACCGCCTTGCGGATCGCGCGCAGATAAATTTCGGTCTTCCCCGATCCCGTCACCCCAAAAAGCAGGATCGGCTTTGCGGCCGGATCCGCCATCGCCTCCTCGACCGCCTGCAAGGCCACCTCCTGCTCGGAGTTCAAAACCAGGTTCGCCGAGGAAACGAATTTTTCCGCGTAGGGGTCGCGGGCAAAGACCGCGGACTCGATGACGACCAGCCCGCGCTTTTCCAGCATGCGGAAAACCCCCTCGGCCACGCCCGCCAGCTCCGCCGCCGCCGAGACCGGGACCGGCGCACCCGCTTCGATCACCGCGCGCAGAGCGTCCGCCTGCCGGGGAGCGCGCTTTTCCAGCGCCGCCAGTTCCTCCTCCGTGACTTCTCTCGCGGCCCGGACCGTGTTCCGCCGCTTTTCGGAAACCTTTCCGTCCCGCACCGCCACAGGCAGCACGCTGCATATCGCCGTCTCAACCGGGCAGCAGTAGTAGTCGGCCATCCAGCGCGCCAGCTCGAGCAGGGCAGGCCGGATCATCGGCTTCTCGTCGAGCAGCTCCGCGATGTCGCGCAGCCCGCGGACTTCCGAGGATTCCAGCATCTCGACCACCGTGGCCGCGAGCATCCGCGTCCGCACAGGAACCTTCACGCGCGATCCCACCGCCACCGAGTCCCCGAAACATTCCGGCACGCGGTAATCCAAAAGCCGCCCGGCGGCCTGGTCCGGTAGAACACGCACAAACATTCCCGGCGATTATCCGCATCCGCAGTGGATTCGACAAGCTGACAGAAATCCTCTCGCCCGGCCGTGCCGGAACGGCTATACGGTCACCCCATGCAGTGGATCGCTTCGTAATTCCTACCCGACCTCTTCGCGCTGACTTTTCCCATGTTCGAACAAGCCTTCAAAAACATCGATGATGTCCTCTGGAAAGATGCCGGTTGCACCAGCGAACTCGACTACACCGAGCAGACCTCATGGCTGCTCTTTTTAAAATACCTCGACGCCCTCGAGCACGACAAGGCCACCGAAGCAGCCCTCGACGGGAAAAAATATACCCACATCCTCGACGCGCCCTACCGCTGGGAAGCTTGGGCCGCGCCGAAAAAGGACGGCAAGATCGACCACAACACAGCCCAGACCGGCGACGACCTCCTCGCCTTCGTCAACCAGAAGCTCTTCCCCTTCCTGCACGGGTTCAAGACCAAGGCCACCGGGCCAAACACCATCGAATACAAGATCGGCGAAATCTTCGGAGAAATAAAGAACCGCATCCAGAGCGGCTACAACCTGCGCGAGATCATTGACCACATCGACGAACTCCGGTTCCAGTCCCAGACCGAGAAGCACGAGCTCTCCCACCTCTACGAGGCCAAGATCAAAAACATGGGCAACGCCGGGCGCAACGGAGGCGAGTATTACACCCCGCGCCCGCTCATCCGCGCCATCGTCGCCGTCACCGCGCCCCGGCTCGGCGAGACGATCTGCGATCCCGCCGTCGGGTCCGCTGGATTCCTCTGCGAATCCTTCGATTACCTCAAAGCCCAGAACCCCAAGCGCACCACCGCTCAGGACCGCACCCTGCAAGAGCGCACTTTCTACGGGAAGGAAAAGAAGTCCCTTGCCTACGTCATCGCGATCATGAACATGATCCTGCACGGCATCGAGGCGCCGAACATCATCCACACCAACACCCTCGCCGAGAACCTCGCCGACGTGCAGGAAAAGGACCGCTTCCACATCATCGTCGCCAACCCGCCCTTCGGCGGCAAGGAGCGCAAGGAGGTGCAGCAAAACTTCCCCATCCGCACAGGCGAGACCGCGTTCCTCTTCCTCCAGCACTTCATCAAAGTCCTCAAGGCCGGTGGACGGGCGGGCATCGTCATCAAGAACACGTTCCTATCGAACACCGACAACGCCTCCGTCAGCCTGCGCCAAAAGCTCCTCGAAGAATGCAACCTCCACACCGTGCTCGACTGCCCCGGCGGCACGTTCATCGGCGCGGGCGTGAAGACCGTCGTGCTCTTCTTTGAGAAAGGAACAAGCACACGAAAAGTCTGGTTCTACCAGCTCGAACCCGGCCGCAACATGGGCAAGACCAACCCGCTCAACGACGCCGACCTCGCCGAGTTCGTGAAGCTGCAAAAGACGTTCGCCGATTCGCCGAAGAGCTGGAGCGTGGACGTGGCGGCCATCGACCCGAAGACGTTTGATCTCTCCGTGAAGAACCCCAACGGCGGCGAGGAAATCGCGCACCGCAGCCCGCAGGAAATCATGGACGAAATTGCCGCGCTGGACGCGGAGAGCGCGGAAGTGCTGGGCAACATCAAGTCGCTGCTGAAATGAGTATGAACATCGATTGGAAAGCACTTTTGGACGAAGCCACCGTCAAGACATACACGAAGCCGATTGAGATTAACGCCGACTGGGTGTCGTATCGGTATGCCCCCAATCCATACGGCGCGTCTTTGCAACCGTCCCGGTATAACAACGCAGGCCAGTCCGGATTTTACATGGCTAGCGGCGTCAACTGTGCACAGGCTGAAGTTCCGAAACATGATTTTCGTGAGCTCTACAGCGTCAAGCCGCAGACCGTATGTGCATTCGACGTTATCTCTTTCGCCACTGACAAGAAGCTTGGTGATGTCTTGCTCTCTGCGAAGGAGTTTGGCGGCCATCAGATTTGTCAGGAGCTTTCGACCCACTTAACCACAGTCCACGGTCTAACGGGGGTTTTCTACCAGAGTTACCAAATGTTCCAGCAGGGACAGACAGGCTACTGCGTTTGCGTTCTGCCACGCCCAGACCAGACGATTGATGAGAGCTTCATGCAGCCATACCGACAACAGTCTAATCAGTCGCTGCTATGAAGAAGGACTGGCAGACAAGAAATCTTGGTGACCTCTGCCGGATTCGGACGGGCAAGAAGGATGTCAACGAAGGCAATCCAGACGGCAAGTTTCCATTCTTCACCTGCGCCGCCGAGCACACGTTCAGCGACAACTACTCGTTCGATACGGAAGCACTTCTCATCGCAGGTAACGGCGACGTTGGCAAAGTGAGCTACTACAACGGCAAGTTCGAAGCATACCAACGCACCTACGTCCTCTCTGACTTTTCCGAGGTTTCACCGCGGTTCTTGTATCTCATTCTCGACGGCAAATTGAAGGACACGGTTTCCAAGCAGAAACTTGGAAACACGATGCCATATATTAAGGTCGGGATGCTTACCGACTTTCAGTTGCCCGTGCCCCCGCTGGCCGAACAGCAGCGGATCGTCGGCCTGCTGGACGAAGCGTTTGAGGGCCTCGCCACCGCCAAAGCCAACGCCGAAAAGAACCTCCAAAACGCCCGCGCCCTCTTCGAAAGCCACCTCCAATCTGTCTTCACCCAGCGCGGCCCGGGGTGGGTGGAGACAACGTTGGGGGAAGTCATCGAGATTGTTGGTGGTTCACAACCGCCGAAGTCTGTCTTCTCGAAAACAAAGAAGGCCGACAACATCCGCCTCATCCAGATTCGCGACTACAAGAGCGACAGACACGTCGTTTTCATTCCACGCGCTCAGGCCAGACGATTCTGCAACGCCGACGACGTGATGATTGGCCGTTACGGGCCACCGCTCTTTCAAATCCTCCGCGGCATCGAAGGGGCATACAACGTCGCGCTGATGAAGGCAGTCCCTGACGAATCAAAGCTCTCCCGCGACTTTCTGTTCTATTTCCTGAAGCACTCCGCAATTCTCCAATACGTGATTTACCATTCCTCACGTGCTGCAGGTCAGATTGGCGTGACCAAAGAAACACTCGAACCTTACCCGATAGCTCTGCCCTCTCTGGCCGTTCAAAAAACGGTCGTTGAGAACATTCAGGAACTGGACACCGAAACCCAACGCCTCGCCCGCCTCTACGAGCGGAAGCACGCCGCGCTGGAGGCTTGAAGAAGTCGCTGCTGCACCAAGCCTTCACCGGGGAACTTTAACAAATCAAAAACCTATGAGAACCAAGGGAGCCAAGAATGTTATTCCATTTGGGAAGCGAACAACGGTGGACACGAGTTCGAGCAAACAGGTTCGCCATCTTGCGGAAATCAAAGGCGCTCCATTAAATGAGTTTCTCGGACTTTTGAATCATCAGGCAAATTTTTTGGTCTGGGTTGACGGGCGGCACCAGACGATCGTCACTCTCAAGAAGGAGATTCACCAACTGAAGAATGTTCAACAGGGCAAGGGACCGACTGGGGCGAAAGAGGGGACTTTCATAAAATACAGGTGGTATGCAGAGCAGCAAGTCCTTCTTGATTCTATCAATGCATTTGAGACCTTCTTCAAGAAGACTTACGTTGGTCTTGGCGTAATCCTACAGCCTTATGTCCAGCCGGACCATGAACGAATAATCAGAATCAATGCTCGCCAACTTTGGGCGATCACTGGAGAGACAATTCTTCCAGCTATGGTTCCTACGTTGGTATTTGAACAGGAACTTTTCCACGATCTTGACGCGATAGATCGGGCTGCTGACATGTTGATTGGGAAGAGGCGATATAACAAAAAGACGCAAAACAATCCTCTTGCAGGCCGAGTTAAAGCATTGGGGGGAATATTCCAGATTAGACATACCCTGTCACACAACAGCGGAGTAGTAACAGACGGTGATAAAGCCAAATTCAACGATATGGATTTCACCGTCGTCGCGAAAGAAGTTATCGACCCAGCCAAGAACCAACTTGGGATGGGAATCTTTAAGGAACTGGAAGCCGAAGCCAATGATTTTACAGCATGGCTTGCATCCGAAACGGCATCGTTTTTGACTGTTTGTGTCAATGAAAGAGGGTTGCCCGTTCCTGCGACCAAGAGGCAAGAGTTGGAGGCGTTGCTTGGCCCTTTTCCGTGTTGGGCGAATGTTCCTTGGTCATGATTGGGTTAGAATCGTTGAAAAAGTCGCTGCGGCATCAGGCTGTCACCGGGGAACTTTGATCACGGCAATAATTACAGCGCATGAGCGTCGCCGAAATGCTCGACGGTCCAATCCTCGGGCGAATTGCCAAGTTTTCCCCGCAGGCGCACATGGCCGAACCGGTGCGGGATGACTTCCAGTGAGCGGGTCGCTTCCCGCATGGTTTTTTCCACGGACCGACTCGGGTGGCGGAATTTTCCGACTGTGGGCGATGCAGTGATGGATGCTTTTGTTGTGGATCCTTTGATCCGCGCGCAGTCGGCCGGAGTCGGAAGTTTTGTCTTCCCGCCGACGAACGGAGCCAAAACAGCATGGGGATCTGGTTCCAGGAGATGTTCCCAAATCTCGGGATGGTCCGCATTCGCCGACCCATGGTGAGGGATCTTGAACACATGATGTTTCGGACGGCCAAATTCGCGGTGGGCTTCCACAACAGCGAGCCACCCGAACTTCCGATCTGCGCGAACCTGCAAATCTCCACCCAGGAGAAGGCGCTTGCTCTCCACTTCCACCGACAGGACAACCGATGCGTGATTGCCCTTGATGCTTGGCATGCGGGTGCAGAATTGTGTCTTGGGGATCTCTGCCAACTCGCTGATGCAGGCGATCAATGCGGCATCCGAAGGCGACAGGGCGAGAACCCGGCATGCCGGGGCTTCTTGGCGCTCGAAAAGGATTCTGTGTTCGCCAGCGAGTGAGGGCCGTCTGCCCAATTTCGAGATTTTACGAAGTTCGGACAGACCTTTCCCGTCAATAAGCGACCCTCCATCCATCCATGCTCCGATTGCCATAGTGAAGTCCTTTTTCTCAAAAGCAGAGGTGATCGCAAATCTTGAAGCGGTGGAAGCTCGGAGGACCTCGGACATCCCCAAAATGTGATCATCGTGCCAGTGCGTGGCCACGATACAGACTACCGAGGAAGCCACCGTGACGCCAATCTGCTCCAAATATCGGAGGGCGACAGGAACACGCGTCTCCGGGTCCAAGCAGGAGTCAACAATCATCCAAGAACCGTTTCCGAGATGGCACACTGCACACTCCCCAAATCCCGGGCCGAAAAGCGAAAACTCGATCTCGTCAGCGGCCGGTGGATTCAGGAGTGTGGATCCATTCATTCAATCGCCCGGCAAAGTCTTCCTGATCGGAGAGCAACTGGCGTGGCTGACGCCTGAGCACCAAAACTGAACACCGTTGAACGCATCCATTTCGGCGCTCGCGGGTGATGGACCAAACCAGCGGCATGCCCTCGGCAAGAATTTTCCGGTCATCGTCCGCAAGTTCACTGAACTCGAATTCTGCCACGACCTCTTCAAAATCCGACATGTTGCGGTGAAGTCTGGCACGGAATCCGTCTGGGAGGATCTCGCTGACGTAACCTTCCCATTTTTCAAGGAGTGTCACTTCCTCGGTTTCCTGTCGGATTCTTTGGATGGTCCGGGGCAACACCTTGAATGAACGATGGAACGTTGCCGCTTCCCATTTGACCGGCGTGTCAGAGGCTCGCGGAAGATCAAACTCCTCGGATATGGATGGGGTGGGAAACTGGAAAGTTGGGACAGATCCGGATTCCTCTTTCCAATCAAGGACAGGCATCAATGTTTGCTCACTCATCAGGGTATGGTCTCAAAAATTGTCGTGGCTACCGCCCGTGAACGGTGAGTCGCATGTTTCCACATTTCCTTGGCAAACGCTGCCACATATTCGGTTCCTGTCAAAGCCGGCTCGTTATCCGGTTTTGATGGAATAGGAAAGTGGAGGTTTGTCTTCACGTTGATTGCCGGGTGGTGCGGATTCATCGCAAGGATCGGATGGACTGTCAAATTCTCCAACAATGGATGCCTCCACATGACCGGCGACTGAATGGAAAGCGATTGCATGCCGGGCTTCTCGCAAAGAAGGTTCCACACCGGATCTTTGGGAGCGAGTTGGTGACCGATTCGGTGCCAGCGATCCTCCGAGTCCAAATGAAAGACAGCGCTGTTGTTCATCCCAACCGCAGTGATTGGCAGATGCGAGAGGAGATTCAGCATTCCCAAAAGCGCGTCAAAAAGCATTTCGACATGCGCCATGCTTGCGACGGCAATTGTTAGCCGCGCGTCATCGCAGGTCAAACGCATGCTTTTCAGGGAAAATTGAGCGAAGTCTCGTGTGATCGCATCGATTTTGGCAGTTTCCAGTGCGTCTTCGCTGAACAAACCATGCCGAACAAACCACTCGGGGTGGAAAATCGCGGGGTTGAATGAGCCCAGCAGAACAATATTGAAATCTTCGCTTACGGGTTCAGGATGCACGACGGCCATGGAAAAACTGGATATTGGTTCAAGAACATCACGCTGTCCAGTCTCGATCCGGGGTAATTTTTTCTTTAAAGCAAACCGTCCCGAGAGCATGAACTTATCGTAACACACTCATTATAAGAGCAATCCTTTCTTTAACGCAAAACCCATGAACGAAGCCGAGACGAGAGCCGAGCACATTGATCCCGCGTTGAAAGCGGCGGGCTGGGGCGTGGTTGAGGGTAGCCGGATTCTGCGGGAATATCCGATTGCCCCCGGCCGAATCGAAGGCCACGGGCGGCGCGGCCAACCGCTGAAAGCGGACTACATTCTGGAGTATCGCAACCGGAAGCTGGCCGTGAACGAGGCCAAGGCATTCGAAAAAGCACTGACGGAAGGAGTCGCCCAGGCGAAGGATTACGCCACGAAATTGGCCCTCCGGTGGGCATTCGCCACGAACGGCCAGGGGATCTACGGCATCGACATGCAGACCGGGAAGGAGGGCGAGGAGTCACGGTATCCCACGCCCGACGAACTCTGGAACATGACGTTCGCCGAGGCCAATGCCTGGCGGGACCGGTTTTCGGCGGTTCCCTTCGAGGACCGGGGCGGATATTTTCTGCCGCGCTACTACCAGGACATCGCTATTGAGCGCGTCATGGAGGCCATCTCGAACGATCAGCAACGCATCCTTCTCACGCTCGCGACCGGCACGGGCAAGACGTTCATCGCATTCCAGATCGCATGGAAACTTTTCCAGAGCCGGTGGAACCTCACCCGCGAACCGACCCGCCGCCCGCGCATCCTTTTTCTCGCCGACCGGAACATTCTTGCCGATCAGGCATACAACGCATTTTCGGCGTTCCCGGAGGACGCCATGGTGCGGATCGAACCGGGGGACATCCGGCAGCGGGGCAGGGTGCCGAAAAACGGGAGCCTGTTCTTCACAATCTTCCAGACATTCATGAGCGGCCCGCTAAAGGATGGCGAGCCATCCCCCTATTTCGGCGAGTATCCGCCGGACTTCTTCGATTTTATCGTCGTGGACGAATGCCATCGCGGAGGCGCGAACGACGAGAGCACATGGCGGGCTATCCTTGAATATTTTTCCTCGGCCGTGCAGCTCGGCCTCACGGCCACGCCCAAGCGCAAAGACAACGTGGACACCTACGCCTACTTCGGCGAGCCGGTCTATACCTACTCGCTCAAGGACGGCATTAACGACGGGTTCCTCACACCGTTCAAGGTGAGGCAGATTTCCACGACCTTGGACAAATACATTTACACCCCGGACGACACGGTGGTTGAGGGGGAGGTCGAGACGGGAAGAATCTACGAGGAAGCGGACTTCAACCGCAACATCGAGATCCGGGAGCGCGAAAAGAAGCGGGTTGAGATTTTCATGGGCCAGATCAACCAGAACGAGAAGACGCTGGTCTTCTGCGCCAATCAAGCCCACGCCCTGATCGTCCGGGATCTCATCAACCAGATCAAGACGAGCAAAGATCCGAACTACTGCCAGCGGGTCACCGCCGATGACGGAAATCTGGGCGACCAGCACTTGCGGGATTTTCAGGACAACGAGAAGACGATCCCGACAATCCTCACCACTTCGCAAAAGCTTTCGACCGGGGTGGACGCCCGGAACATCCGCAACATCGTGCTCATGCGCCCGATCAAGACGATGATCGAGTTCAAGCAGATCATCGGGCGCGGCACCCGGCTCTACGACGGGAAGGATTACTTCACGATCTATGACTTTGTCGGGGCTCATTTCCATTTCAGCGATCCCGAGTGGGACGGCGAGCCGGCAGACCCAGAAACGTGCTCCAAGTGCGGCGCGTATCCTTGCGAGTGCGAACGACCCGAACCCCAGCCCTGCCCGGTCTGCGGGAAGCGACCCTGCGAATGCCCGAAAGAACCTTGCCCAAAGTGTCACCAGCGTCCGTGCGTGTGCCGGAAAAAAGCGAAAGTGAAGCTGGCCGACGGGAAGGAACGCACGATCCAGCACATGATGATGACGAGTTTCTGGCATCCCGACGGCACGCCGATGTCGGCCCAGCAGTTCATGGAAATGCTCTTCGGCCGGCTGCCCGAGTTTTTTCATGACGAAGAGGAATTGCGCCAATTGTGGAGCGTCCCGGACACCCGCGCCAAGCTTCTGGAAGGTCTCACCGAATGCGGATTCGGGCACGATCAACTGGCCGAGATGCAGAAGATCATCGACGCGGAGAAAAGCGACCTGTTCGACGTGCTCGCCCATGTCGCCTACGCACTGCCGCCACTCACCCGCGAGGACAGAGCCACCAAGGCGAAGGTGGAAATCAGCACCCATTTCAATACCAAGCAGCAGGTTTTCTTGGATTTCGTGCTGTCCCACTACGTGTCCGTAGGCGTCGAAGAACTCGACCAGACCAAGCTGACCCCGCTCCTGCGGCTCAAATACCACGACTCCCTGACCGACGCCGTGGCGGATCTCGGCAAACCGGAAGAAATCGGCAAGGTCTTCAGCGGGTTCCAGAAGTTTCTCTACGACACCGCCGCTTAGGCAGACGCCGCCGCGAACACTTTTTTCGGTTCGCGGTTGCCCGATGGGATATCCTGTGCTCAAATGGCCGACTGCCCATGAATGTCGTTTGTGACCCACAGCCCAATTGTATCGTCAACCTTCAGGTCGAGCTTTCCGCCGACCAGGTGACGCGTGAATGGCAGTCCATTGCCAAAGATTTCCAGCGCCAGGCCCGGATCCCCGGATACCGTCCGGGCAAGGCTCCCCAGTCGCTGATCGACACGCGCTTCGCGAAGGACATCCGCGAGGAGCTGGAAAAAAAGCTTCTGCGCGACAGCATCAACGAGGCGATCAAACAGAAAAACCTCCGCGTCCTGTCGGTCTCGAAAGTCGAGGACGTCCAGATCGGCGACGACAAGACCATGCGCTACCGGGCGAGCGTCGTGACGGCCCCGGAGTTCGAGCTGCCGGATTACTCGGCGCTCACCGTCGAGCTGGCGAAGAAGGTGGTCGAGGAAGCGGACGTGCAGAAATGGATCGAGCAGTTCCGCGACCCGCACGCCACGTTCGAGGCGGTCGAAGGCCGGCCACTGGCGATGGGCGACTACGCCGTGGTGACCTACGAGGGAAAGATCGGCGACCGACTGCTTTCCGAGGCGCTCCCCAAGGCTCCCGCCCAGCTTCAGGGGCGCAGGAACGCTTGGATCTTCATGGACGAGGGAACGCTGGTCCCCGGGTTCGCGAAGGAGCTCGTGGGAATGGCGATCAACGAGGAGCGCTCGTTCGCGCTCGACGTGCCCGCGGATTTTCCGCTCGAAGATCTCCGCGGAGCGAAAGTCAGCTACTCGGCAACCCTCCACGGCATCAACTCGAAGCAGCTCCCGCCGCTCGATGACGCGCTCGCCGAAAAAATCGAGCCCGGCAAAACCCTCGAAGCCCTCCGCGCCGAAATCCGCGAGCGGCTCGAAAACCTCGCGGAATCGCAGTTCCAGAACGCCAAGCGCAACGCCGCCCTCAAGCAGCTTCTCTCCCACGTCCAGTGCGAGCTGCCCGCGCAGACCGTCCAGCGCGAGGTCTCGAGCATCCTGCGCGAAATCGTCCAAGAAAACCAGGTCCGCGGGGTCAGCGACGACGAGCTCCGCTCCCACCAGGACGAGCTCGTCGGCCTCGCCCAGCAGAGCGCGCTCGACCGCGTGCGCGGGAATTTTCTCCTCCTCCGCGTGGCCGAGAAGGAGAAGCTCGAAGTGAACGAGACCGACATGCTGATGGCGGTCTCGGAAATGGCCCGGCGCTACGAGATCCCCGTGAAAAAGCTGGTCAAGGACCTGCATTCGCGCGAGGGGTTCGGACCGATCCGCGAGCAAATTCTCATGGGCAAGGCGCTTGATTTGATCGCCGCCAATGTTACCGTGCGCGAACCGGCCGGAGGAACGGCCAAAGCCTAAATATTATGTTGGTCCCCATCGTTGTTGAACAGACCGGGCGCGGAGAGCGCAGCTACGACATCTACTCGCGGCTCCTCAAGGACCGCATCATCTTCATCGGCATGCCGATCGATGATCATGTCGCCAACCTCGTCATCGCGCAGTTGCTCTTCCTCCAAATGGAGGATGCCAAAAAAGACATCAGCATCTACATCAACTCGCCGGGCGGGTCGGTCACGGCCGGCCTGGCGATCTACGACACGATGCAGTTCGTGACCTGCGACGTAAACACCTACTGCATGGGCATCGCCGCGAGCATGGGGGCGATCCTTCTTTGCGCGGGGACCAAGGGCAAGCGCTTCGCGCTGCCGAACTCCGACATCATGATCCACCAGGTTTCCGGCGGTGCCCAGGGCCAGGCCAGCGACGTGGAGCGCCAGGTCGAGTACATGTTCAAGCTCAAAAAGCGGCTCACCGGGATCCTGTCGCTGCATTCTGGAAAATCGGTGGAGCAGGTGCACCAAGACGCCGACCGCGACTATTACATGACCGCCGAGGAGGCGAAGGAATACGGCCTCGTCGATGAAGTCGTGAAGTCCCGCAAGGAGCTCAAGGGCCTCGACAAACCCGCAGAATAACGGTTTATGGCGCGCGCGACGAACCTGACGATGTGTTCCTTCTGTGGCAAAAGCCACTCGGAGGTCCGCAAGCTGATCGCCGGCCCGGGCGTCTATATCTGCGACAGTTGCATCACCGTCTGCAAAGGGATTCTGGACAAGGAATTCAAGGAGGAAAACAAGAAGGCGAAGACCGCGATCCGGGTCCCCAAGCCGGCGGACATCAAGCACCAGCTCGAGCAGCATGTGATCGGGCAGGACCACGCCAAGAAGGTGCTGGCCGTGGCCATGCACAACCACTACAAGCGCCTGCTCCAAGAGACGCCGGCATCGGTCGGCCTCGACCCGCTCGCGGATGTCGAAATCGAAAAGAGCAACATCCTCCTGATCGGCCCGACCGGATCGGGCAAGACCCTCCTCGCCCGCACGCTCGCGAAGATCCTCGACGTCCCGTTCTGCATCGCCGACGCCACCTCGATCACCGAGGCCGGCTACGTCGGCGAAGACGTCGAGAACATCATCCTCCGCCTCCTCCAGAACGCCGACTACGACGTGAAGCGCTGCGAGATGGGGATCGTTTATATTGACGAGATCGACAAGATCGGGCGCAAGACCGAGAACGTGAGCATCACGCGCGACGTGTCGGGCGAGGGGGTCCAGCAGGCATTGTTGAAGATGCTCGAAGGCACGGTCTGCAACGTCCCCCCGCAGGGCGGCCGGAAGCACCCGCACCAAGAATACATCCAGGTCAACACGGAAAAAATCCTCTTCATCTGCGGCGGCGCGTTTGTCGGGCTCGACAAGATCATCCACCGCCGGTTGGGCGGCCGCGCGATGGGCTTTCACACCCGCGAGGGCGGCTCACAGGATTTCCTCCAGCGCGAGGCCCTGAAAAAGGTCGAGCCAGAAGACCTCCTGAGCTTCGGGCTCATCCCGGAATTCATCGGACGCCTCCCGGTCGTCGCCACCCTCGACGAACTGACCGAAGACGAGCTGGTCACGATCCTCACCGAACCGAAAAACGCGATGGTCAAGCAGTTCACCAAGCTCCTCGGCATGGACGGCGTCGGCCTCAACATGACCAAGGACGCGCTCCGGGCGCTCGCATCCGAGGCCCAGAAAAAAGGCACCGGTGCCCGCGCCCTCCGCGCCATGATCGAGCGGATCATGCTCGACATCATGTTCGATTCCCCCAGCCGCGACGATATCGCCGAGGTCACGATCAACCGCGCCGTCGTCGAAGGCAAGCGCTCCCCGATCATCCGCAAAAAGCAGGAAAAAGACGCGGCCTGAAGCGCGGTGCGCCAGCCGGCGTGCGGTTTCAACCCAAAAACGGGATTGAGAAATTCTTTCAGAATGGAAAGCCCGGCCTCGGACGCTTCGCATCCTGCGTTGCAACCTCTACAAGAATCCCCGTTTTCGGGTTTATTCAGGCCGTGCGGCCGCAGCAGGATTTGAATTTTTTGCCGCTCCCGCACGGGCAGGGGTCGTTGCGGCCGACCTTCGGCATCTCGCGTTTGATCGGGAGTTCGAGTTTCGGGGCGGGCGGGGCGTCCTCCGACATCGCCTGTTCGACCGTGGTGCCGGCGGCCGGGCGGGCGCGGGCGGCGGGGTCGGCGCGGAGGAGGTTTTGCGGGAGGCTGGCGAGAAGCTGCTCGAACGCCTGGAGGTTTGTGGTGCTGCGGAAGAGGTTGTTGAGGATCTCGGCCTTGATGCTGTCCATCAGCTCGAGGAACATCCCGTAGGCGTCGTTTTTGTATTCGACGAGCGGGTCCTTCTGCCCGAAGGCGCGGAGATAGACCGCCTCGCGGAGGCCGTCCATCGCGTAAAGGTGTTCCTGCCAGAGCCGGTCCACCGCGTTGAGGATGATGTAGCGTTCGAGCCCGCGCAGGGCGTCCGGGTTTTCCAGCGTGGCCTTGCGGTCGTAGGCGTCGCGGATCGTCTGCATGAGGAACTGGCCGTTCTCCTCGACCGAGCGCGAATCCAGAGCCGCCTTCTCGCGGCTGAGGCCGAGCGGGAATGTCGAGTTGATCCACTGGAGGAGGCCGGCGGCGTCCGGCTCCTCTCCCTCGACGGTTTCCAGAAACTCCGCCACTTTTTTGGGGACCACCTCGGTGATGACCTCGTGGATGAGGCCGCGGGTGTTCTCGGAATCCATGACCTCGTTGCGGTAGCCGTAGATGACCTCGCGCTGCTGGTTCATCACGTCGTCGAATTCGAGCGTGCGGCGGCGCATCTGGTAGTTCCGCTGCTCGACGCGCTTCTGGGCGGTCTCGACGCTCTTGTTCAGCCACGGGTGTTCGAGCTCCTCGCCTTCCTTGAGGCCGAACGTTTCCATGATTTTGGTCATGCGGTCGCTGGCGCCGAAATTCCGCATGAGGTCGTCTTCGAAGCTCACGTAGAACCGCGAGCGGCCGGGGTCGCCCTGGCGCGCGCAGCGCCCGCGGAGCTGGCGGTCGATGCGGCGCGACTCGTGGCGCTCGGTCCCGATCACGTAGAGCCCGCCGAGAGCGGAAACTCCCTCGCCGAGTTTGATGTCGGTGCCGCGGCCGGCCATGTTCGTGGAGATCGTCACCGCGCCTCGGAGCCCGGCGCGCGCGACGATCTCGGCCTCCTGCATGTGGTATTTCGCGTTGAGGACGGTGTGCGGGATTTTCTGGAGCTTGAGCATGCGGCTGAGCAACTCGCTCGACTCGACGCTCGCGGTGCCGACGAGCACCGGCTGGCCGCGCCCGTGGGATTCGCGGATCGCCTCGATGGCGGCATGGTATTTTTCGCGGCGGGTTTTGAAAATCCGGTCGTTTTCGTCGGTGCGGGCGACCTTCTGGTTCGTGGGGATGACGTTGACGTCGAGCTGGTAGATGTCGTGGAACTCGTTGACCTCGGTCTCGGCGGTGCCGGTCATGCCCGCGAGTTTTTCGTAGAGGCGGAAGTAGTTTTGGATCGTGATCGTGGCGAGCGTCTGGGTCTCGCGGTCGATCTGGACCCCTTCCTTCGCCTCGACCGCCTGGTGGAGGCCGTCGCTCCACCGGCGGCCCGGCATTTTGCGGCCGGTGAACGTATCCACGATCATCACCTTGTTGTCCTCGACCACATACTCGACGTCCTTTTCGTAGAGGCAGTAGGCCTTGAGGAGCTGGGCGATATTGTGGATGCGTTCCGCCTGGGCATCGCAATGCTGCTGGCGGGCCGCCTTCGCGTGGGCCTTGCCCGCCGCGTCGAGGGCGGGGTCGTTTTCGATGTCGGCGAACTCGGTGAGGAGGTCGGGGAGCACGAAGGCGTTCGGGTCGTCCGGGTTGAGGTAGCTTCGCCCCATCTCGGTCAAATCGGCGTCGTGCTGGCGTTCTTCGATGGTGAAAAACAGCTCCTCCTTGAGTTCGACGAGCGCCGCCTTGCCGTCGGTGTCCTTATAGAATTCCAGCTCGGCCTTGTCGGTGACCTTGCGCATTTCCGGGTCCTCCATCATGCGGAGGAGCGCCTTGTTGCGGGGCTGGCCGAGTTTGAGCTTGAAGAGGGTGCGTCCGGCTTCCTCCGGCCTGCCCGCTTCGATCTGCTCCTTGGCCTCGCTGGCAAGCCGGTTGCAGAGCATCGTCTGCTTGCGGACGAGCTGTTCGATGAGCGGCTTGAAGCGGTCGAATTGGTGTGTGGAGACGGTCGCGGGGCCGCTGATGATGAGCGGGGTCCTGGCCTCGTCGATGAGGATCGAGTCCACTTCGTCCACGATCGCGAAAAAGTGCCCGCGCTGGACCTGCTGTTCCCGGCTGGTGGCCATGCCGTTGTCGCGCAGGTAGTCGAAACCGAACTCGCTGTTCGTGCCGTAGGTGATGTCGCACTGGTATTGGGCGCGGCGGTATTCCGGCGTCTGGTCGTTCTGGATCACCCCCACGGTGAGCCCGAGAAAGGAGTAGAGCTGGCCCATCCACTCGGCGTCGCGCTTGGCGAGGTAGTCATTCACCGTCACCACGTGGACCCCGCGCCCGCTGAGGGCGTTGAGATAGACCGCGAGCGTGGCCACGAGCGTCTTGCCTTCGCCCGTCGCCATTTCCGCGATCCGGCCCCGGTGCAAAATGACGCCGCCGATGAGCTGGACATCGAAGTGGACCATGTTCCAGGTCAGCGGCTGGTCGCAGACCGTGATCCCGCGGCCGACCATGCGCCGCGCGGCATTTTTCACCACCGCAAACGCCTCGGGAAGGAGCGCGTCCAGCTCGGCGGCCAGGGCCTCGGCGTCCTCGATTTTCGAGAGACGGTCCTTCCACTCCAGCGTCTTGGCGCGGAGAGCTTCGTCGCTCAAAGACTGGAGTTTGGCCTCGGCCTCATTGATGCTGCGGACAAGCGGGTTCAGCCGGCGGATTTCCCGCTGGTTCTTCGAGCCGATGATTTTCTTGAGGATCCAGTTGAACATGATGAACAGACGAACTGTGCATCAAAGGCGGATTCCTGCGAAAGTAAAATGGGAAATTTTCTCGCCCGCCGGAAATGCGGGCGAAAAATGGGGCTCGTTTTTCGGGGAACCCCGGCATACCATCGGGCTCCTATGAAACCCATTGTTTCGTATTTTACCGCCGGGCTGGTCCTTGGGGCCACCTTCTTTTTGACGGGCTGCGGATCCTACAACCGGCTCGTCGCCTCGAAGCAGGCTGTGGACCGGAGCTGGGCCGATGTGGAGAATGTTTACCAGCGGCGGGCCGACCTGATCCCCAATCTCGTGAAGACCGTCGAGGGCGCGGCCAACTTTGAAAAAAGCACGCTCACGGATGTCATCAAAGCCCGCCAGCAGGTGACCACGGTCAAACTTGATCCCGGCACCGCGCCCACCGACCCGGCGGCACTCGCCAATTTCCAGAAATCGCAGGACGCGCTCAGCGGGGCGCTTTCCCGTCTGCTCGTGACGATCGAGCGGTATCCGGACCTCAAGGCCAACGCGAATTTCCAGGAACTGCAGGCGCAACTGGAAGGGACGGAGAACCGGATCGCCGTCGAGCGGCGCAAGTTCAACGAGGCGGTGCAAAGCTACAACACCATGACCCAGCAGGTGCCGGGCGTTCTCTACGCGAAGGTTTTCGGTTTCCCGCCCCACCCGTATTTCGCCGCACAAGCCGGAGCCGAGAAGGCTCCCGATGTGAATTTCCACTTCGGAGGTTCGCCGGCCCCGACACCGTGAGCAGGACGACCCCGGATGTGCGGGCGCTCTCGCGCGGGCGCAGGCGTCGCGCGACCGCCGGGCCGATTTGCGCGGGCCTCTTCTTTCTCTGCCTGCTCGCTTCCGCGTCGGGCGCGCTGCCGCCGAAGCCGGAACATTATGTCGAAGACAAAGCCGGAATCCTGAGCCCGGCCGCAAGGGCGGCACTGAATTCCAAGCTCGAACAATTCGAGCGCGACTCGTCGGACCAGGTGCTCGTGGCCATATTCCCCGATGTCCCGGCGGGTTATCAGATGGAGGATTTCACGCAGCGGACCGCCGAGGCCTGGGGCGTCGGACAGAAAAAAAGCGACAACGGGGGCGTTCTCTTTCTCTTTCCCAAATCCCACAAAATCCGGATCGAAGTCGGCTACGGCCTCGAGGGCGCGATCCCCGACGCGGTCGCGAAAAGGATCATCCAGAACGAGATCGTCCCGGCGTTCCGGGCGGGGGATTTCGACGGTGGCGTGACGCGCGGGGTGGCCGCAATCCTCGCCGCCGCCAAGGGCGAATACCATGGCACCGGGCGGACGAATGCGGACAGCAATTCAGGGAATCCGGCGACCGGGGTCCCAGTCTTCCTCATCTTCTTTTTCCTCGTCCTTTTCATCATCATCGTTTCGAACATGGCCAGGAACAGCGGCGCTTACTACGGGTCAACCGGCCGGCGCAGTTCTTGGTTTCCGGATTCATTCAGCGGCGGGTCTGGCGGAGGCGGTGATTTTGGCGGCGGGGGCGGAGGTTTCAGCGGCGGCGGCGGAAGCTTCGGGGGAGGAGGAGCCAGCGGGGGATGGTGATATGAAAACGCGTCATTTTCTTAAAGCGCTCGACGAGGCGCGGATCGTGGAGGCGATCCGGGCGGCCGAGAACCGGACATCCGGAGAGATCCGCGTGTTCGTCTCCTCGCGCAAACGGCCCGGCCATCCGGTCCTCGAACGCGCCGCCCGGCAGTTTGAAAAACTGGGGATGGCGAAGACGCGCGAGCGCAACGGGGTCCTGCTCTACTTCGTGCCGGAAAACCGGGAGTTCGCGATCATCGGAGACAAAGGAGTCCACGAAAAATGCGGCGGCACCCTCTGGTCCGATGTGGCGGCCGACCTGCGCCGGGGGATGGCCGCCGGGGATTTCACCGCCTCGATTCTCGGGGCGGTATCCGCCGTAGGTGAAGCGCTGGCCCGCCATTTCCCCCACCGGCCGGACGACATCGACGAGCTGTCAAATGCCGTCGGGGAGGACTAACCCGCATGTCACACTCCGGCTTGGGAGGCCGCAGGTCTGTGACCGCCGGCCGCTTGGCAAGCAATCGGGAATCGGCGCCCACAGACCACCGCTCACCTCAGGGCAGTTTCCACGCCGCGCGGACGCGCTCGTATTCCGAGCGCGGCAGGATGACGTAGAGCGGGTTCTTGGCGGGGTCGATCACCATGATCAGGTTTCGCAGGTTTTGCTCGGACATCGTGGTGCACCCGGAGGTCGGCTTGGTTCCGCCTGCCCGCCAGATGTGGAAAAAGATCGAGCTTCCGGCACCCGGCCTGGCGGCGGGCGGCGCGTTGTGGGCGATGAACAGCTCGAGCGAGTGGGCGGGATCACCCTGCCTCATCTGCTGCTTTTTCTCCCAGGCCGTGGAGGGTTCTGTCTTGAGGCGCACGTGCCGGTTGTAAAGCGGCGACGCCGGATCCTCGACCCACAGGTCGCGCGAGGTCACCTGGACATACGGCAAGTTCGCCCGGCGCGGGATGTCGGCCGCATATCCCCAGGCCCCGCCAATTTCGAAAACGCCCGCAGGCGTTCTCCAATCCCCCTCCTGTTTGATCGCCGCCCCTTCGGGCAAAGGATGGAGGCCCAGCCCCCAGACGAGCCCATCCCTTCCGAGCCGCCCTTTCCACTCTCCGCCGACTGGCTTCCAGTCCGCCCCCGACTTCTCGAAAAGCCGGAGCGTGACCGCCGAGGAATCCCACCCCTCCGCAATCCCCACAAGGCACTGGCGGGAATCCTTCGGCAGCTCGAAAGCCGCCCCGAAACCGCAAGCCACAAAAACCAGCACGGCCGCCGCCAGAAACGTTTTCCTCATTCGAAGCTATTCCACGGAGAAAAACGCCGCCTGCAAACCCGGCCGGATTGATTTCATCGGGCGTGATCATCCCTTGCCCGCCCGCACATGAAAAGCAGAATCCCGCGGGTGCCGCGCGCATTTCCCGCCGGTCACCCCGTCTCGATCAAGGCGCGGTTTTTCCAAAGATAGGCGATGCCCGAGTAAACGGTCAGGACCACGGTGACCGCGATGAGCCCGGGCCCGCCGTATATCCACGCGGGAGCGATCCAGCCTGCGGAGGACCATTCGCCGGCCGAGAGCAGAAGAAGAAAATAGAGGATCGTGATCATCTGCCAGGCGGTCTTGTGTTTTCCCAGGCGGTCCGCGGGAATCAAGACCCCTTTCGTGGCGGCCAGCGAACGAAGGCCGGTGATCAAAAACTCGCGGCTGATGATCGCGATCACCGCCCACGCCGGAAATTTCCCGATCGCGCAGAGGCCGATAAATGCGGAAGCCGTGAGGATCTTGTCGGCGAGCGGGTCCATGAGCTTGCCGAAATCGGTGATCAGGCCGCGCTTTCTCGCGATGACCCCGTCCAGGTAATCGGTCAGGGTCGCGGCAAGGAACACGAGCAGCGCGACCGAAAAGCGGCCGGGGACAGCGACGGCAAAACAGACCACAAAAGCCGCGGCCAGCCAAAGCCGCGAGACGGTGAGTTTGTTCGGAAGATTCATCAATGCCGGGAGAGAGCCCTGTCCTTGGCCGCCTGCTGGAGATCGACGCCCCGCATTCTCGCTCCTGTGCCAATTCTCTGTCCCCATCCGGGCGCGAACAACTGGAGCAGCCGGTCGAGGAGACTCCTGCGTCCGCCCTTGCCCGCCTTGGCTTCGGCAAAAAGCACATTGGTCGGATCCTCGTAGCCAGCCCTCTGGAAAGCTTTCCTGCGGTAGGTCTGCGCCATCGAGTGGAGCTTGTCTCCCGTGCCCAGCAGCCCGTCGGCGATGCGCAGGATCCGGCGGTTCGGGAGCATCTGGGGGCAGGCTTTGCGGACGAGTCCAAAAGCCACCTGCGGAGCGTAGCCTGCGGCGACAAGCAACGTGATGGCGGCGGCAGAGGAACGGCTGATGCCCGCCTCGCAGTGGGTCAGCAGGCCCCAATCGCTGAGGGGAGCCATTTGCCGTCCGAATTCCACGAGCGAGAGAACATGGCGGTCGGTCGGCGCGGAGAATTTCGCGTAGCGCGGCAGCGTCATCTCGATGTCGTCGAGGTCGTGGAACACAAGCTGGAGCCTCTGGCGCATGCGACGGGGTGGCTGCAGGAAGGTGTTGACCTCGTCGGGGTCGATCAGGCTCACGAAATGAGTCACGGGCGCTTCGACAAAATCCGGCACCTTCGTTCTGGGGCAAACCATTAAGCGCATGGCTTGCTAGCCATCGGCTATGGCGCGGGTCCTGTCAATCACAACCGTTGTTTTCTCAATGAGCGACGGCGTTTCAGGCGCTTGTGTCGGGGGAGGAACGGACCCTGTCGATGATCGTTTTGAGCCTCTCCAACGTGATCGGCTTGATGAGGTATCCGTCCATCCCCGCCTCCAGACAGGCCTCGCGGTCCTCCTTGAACGCATTGGCCGTGATGGCGATGATTTCCGGCCTGGGGCCTTCGCCGAAGTGCGCGCGTATCTCCCGGGTGGCGGCCAGCCCGTCCATGACCGCCATTTGAACATCGAGGAGCACGAGATCGAAAGGCTCGTTCTTCACGGCCTCGACAGCCAGGAGCCCGTTCGGAACGATGGTGGGGGTGATTCCGAGCCTGCCCAGCATCAGGTTGATGACCTTCTGGTTGGTCGGGTTGTCCTCGGCCACGAGAACCCTCAGCCTGTCGGCAGCGGGCGGGGAGATTTCTTTCGGCTCCTGCACCGCGATCGTTTCTGCCGGGGATTCCCCTGCGGCGAGCGGGATCGTAAAGACAAAGGTTGTTCCCTTGCCCGGCGCGCTTCGGACTTCGATCGCCCCTTTCATGAGTTCGATGAGGCGCTTGCAGATCGCCAGCCCGAGGCCGGTTCCTCCGAACCGCCTTGTGACCGACGAATCCGCCTGCATGAACGGCTGGAACAGCCTTTTCTGGACCTCCTCGGACATGCCGATGCCCGAATCCTTCACGAGAAAACGCACGACGCCCGGCCGCGAGCGGTCCGGTTCCACGCGGAGGGAAACCTCGCCTGCCTCGGTGAATTTGACGGCGTTCGAGAGGAGGTTGAGGAGGACCTGCTTGAGCCGGGTGCGGTCGCCCACGACTGCCCGGGGGAGAGCGGGGTCCAAGGCAGGAGATAATTTGATCTCCTTTTCTGCGGCCGCGCCGGCGAGGATTTCCAGCGGTTCGGCGATGACCTCGGACAGGTCGAAGGGGGAGTGCTCGATTTCGATCCGGCCAGCCTCGATCTTCGAGTAATCCAGAATGTCGTTGATGAGATCCAGCAGGGTTTCGGCGGAGGTGGTGATCGTGGCGGCATAGTCGCGCTGCTGGGGCTCGAGTTTCGTCTCCAGCAGGAGCGAGGACATTCCGATCACGGCATTGAGCGGGGTCCGGATCTCGTGGCTCATCGTGGCCAGGAAAGTGCTCTTCGCGCGGTTCGCGGCATCGGCGGTTTCTTTGGCGGCGATGAGTGCCCCTTCCGACCTCTGCAGGTCCAGGCGGGAACTGATCAGGCTTGCGGCGGTCGCCAGCAGCGCGATTTCTTCCTGGTGCCAGAAGTAGGAGAGAAAACAATGCTGCAGCACCACGGTTCCCCAGAGCTCGCCCTCGACAAGCAGCGGAAGCAGGAGGACGGTTCTATAGCCCGGGCCGGGGACCTCTGGAGTGGCTGCGCCGACGGTGTCGATCACGCAGCGGCCTCGCGCGAGCCGGTCCACCCAATCGGGGAGGCGTCCGGGCTGGCCGGTTGCATTCCAGAGGGCTTCCGGGTCAGGCGAGGGATCCATGCCTCCGCGGATCCAGCGTGAAACCAAACGGAAACTCGATGGGGAAACAGGGATGCCTCCGAGGAAGCGGAAGATGTGGACCCGGTCCACGCCGACCTTCGTGCCAAGGGCGGCGGCCAGCCCGGCCCATGCGTCGGGCGAGTTCAACGGGGCCCGGAGCACCGATTGTCCCACGTCCGCCACCGACTCCAAAAGGATCTGGTTGCGCCTCTGGCGCGTGATGTCGCGGTAATGCCACAGGTATCCGTAGGGGATCCCCCTGTCCCGGATCGGGATGAAATCCCTGGAAAGATAACGGCCGTCCGTCGTCTCGAACACCATGTCCGTGCAGGGTTTCCCGGCGGAGATGGCCTCGTCGATGGAACTCAGAAACCCCTCGGAATCCACGAAGCCCAGCGCCGCGCTTTTTGCGAGCTGGGGGCAGGGAAGGCCCTGGATCTCGGCCGCGGAAACGCCGAACATTTTTTCCAGCGACTGGTTGGCGAAAGTGACGGTCCTGTTCGCGTCCTCGACGAGCACGGCGTCGTCCATGTTGAGGAGCAGCGTGGAAAACCGGCTGCGTTCCGTCGCCTCGCGCGAGGCCAGCGCGTCGAGTTTCTGCCGGTTCTGCTGCAGGAGCTCTTCGCGGCCGACCGCCTGGGCGATGATCGAGAGGCAATCCTTCAAGTCCGGGGTGAGGCGGAAGGGGTTTCGGAACAGGAGGCTCAGGGAGCCGACCGTCGCCTCTCCCATGTCCACGCCCATGCCGAGGAATGCCGCGAATCCCTCTGTCAGCGGATCCGGCGCGGAGCGCCCATCTGCCGCCAGATTCTCGGCAAACACGAAATGTTCCGTCCCCCGGATGACTTCGAAAGCCTTGCTGCCGGATGCCCCGTCGGGTTGCCGGGGCGCGGCGAGTCCCTGCGGCACCCCGTAGCTTCCCCTCACTTCAAGCCGGCCGTCCTCGAGCCTCTGGTAGAGCGCGCGGTCCGCGCCGAAGACATCTGCCGCGAGGGCCGTCAGCTCCGCGAGGTTCTTTTCGTAGCTGTCGCCCAGCGCGAGAAGGGTCACGTTGATTTTCTGCAGCCGCTTCCGCTGATCTTCGAGGGCGGTTTCCGCCTCGATCCTTCTGGTCACGTCCGCTTCGATGGCCATGAAACCGGTGAGTTTGCCGTCATCGTTGAGCAGCGGCTGGCATTCGATGGAGACCCAATACGCGCGGCCGGATTTGGAATAATTGACGGCCGTTTCGCTGAATCCACGCCCCGCCGCCACGGCGTCGCTCATCCTCCGGATGGTTTCCGGGTCGGTTTTTTCGCCTTGCAGAAAACTCCCGGGGACGCGGCCGACGACTTCCTTGAGCGAGAAGCCTGTGAGCCTCGTGAACCCCGCGTTCACCCACTCGATCAACCCGTGGGCCGAGGTGATGATGACCGCGTTTGTCGTGCTCTCCGCCACGAGGGCGAGGCGTTTGGATTCCTCCCGCTGCCTCGAAAGCTCGGCCTCGGTCCGTTTCCTTGCCGAGATGTCCAGAAACAGTCCGGCCGCACGGCGGTTTGCTCTCTGCACACCGTGTTTGATGATCTTCCCGCGATTCAGCACCCAGATCCAGTCCCCGGCGTCTTTTTTGATCCGGAACTCGCACTCGATGGTTTCCCGCGAGTGAAACAACCCCCAAAAACCGCGTTTGGCGGCCTCCTGATCTTCCGGGTGCACGAGGGCGAGGAACGAATCCCATTCCAAGGTGTTCGTGCTGTCCGGCCGGCCCGCCAAATTGCGCCAGGCGCTGTCGAGCGCGATGGTCCGGGAAGAGATGTCCATCTCCCATGCGACCAGCTCGGCTCCCTGAAGGGACACGCGCAGCCTGTCCTCCGAGGCCTCCTGGAGGGCTTTGGCTTCCAGCGCGACGTAGTTGATGGCGAAGGACCCCACCACGAAGAGCGCGAAAACATAGATCGCCAGCATCCTCGCCTGGCGCAGGCGGGAGAGCTCGCTCTGCCAGGTTCCCGCATTCAGATCCAGCCCGAGGAAAACCGGAAGCCCCTCCCATTTGGCACCCGGAACCGGAGCGAAACCGCTGACCCAAATCCCCCACCGGTTGGTCTCCGGCCCGACGGCGAAGGAATGCGGTTCCGAAAACCCCCGGACAAGTTCCTTGAACGCGTCGATATAGTCATCGCCCGCCACCGATTCGTCCGGCGAACCGGCGGCTTCGGAGTCCGCCAAGAATATGACGCGGCCATTTCTCATCGCGGTGAGGCTGGCGATCCGGTAGCCCCGTCCTGTCTTGGCCAAGACCCTCAACTGGTCTTTGATCGCGGCGTAGGATGCGGTGGTGACATCGTCCGGTGACCCGGCCAGCCCGCCGATCCATTGCGGGGCGATCGAGGCGGCAGCCAGCATGGTTTCTTGGACGAGCTGCTCCCGCCACGTTTGGTCCATCTGCTCGCTGATCCGGTCGGTCACCGGCCACCCCGCGAACAGGACCGCGCTCACGAGAGTCCCGAATATCCAGCCGCGGCGCAATCCGGTTTGCCGGTCCATCGCCGGAATGGCGGACATGCGGCTCATCCGGTAGGTGATCCATGACCCGGCGATCAGGAACGCGCAGGCGATGGTGGTGATGAGCGCCGGCAGCAACTGGGAACTCGACATCAGGGCCCGGATGGTTTCCTCCCTGGCATGGCTGGTCGGCGAATACACCGAAGGCATGGGTTTCAGAAATGCGAGAATGGCGAGGCCGGCTGCCAGCAGGCGGCAGGCGGAGCGCGCCTCGCCGGGTTCGGACCGGGACTGGAAAAAAACCGCCCAGCCCACGCAGAGCATCGCGGGAGCCCAGAGCACCCACTGCGCCCGCCCGACAAAAAACGTCGCCCCCCCGACCGCCCAGCATGTCGCGGTGATCACCGCAGGCACGGCAAGCCATGCCGGAGAAATCTTTTTTTCCGAGAACCCCCTCGCCGCCCCGAAGGCGCAAAAGCATGCGGCGGCCAGCAGAAGCGCGGGGACCCAATCCCATTGCGCGGGCACCGTTTGCCCGCACCAGAGGAATTGCCAGCTCCGCAAGAGGGCCGCAAAGAGAAGGCTTCCCCCCAGCGCATTCCAGCCTCTCCTCGTGGTCCGCCGGTTGGGGATCAGGCAGACAACCGCCGACAGGGACAGCAGGAACGCCCAGACAAAAGTGAGATAGTCCATATCTTCACCTCACGGTGTGGGCTCTCGTTTCATCCATAGGGAGATTTCAGATGGGGGAACTCGCTCTCGATCGCGTCCAGGGACAGGCGGGCGATCACCAGCGCTCCCGGCAGGTATTTGGATGCGGCCTCCACCGGGTCGGGCTCCTTTTTTTCCCAAGAAAAAAGCAGGACCTCGAGCAGAAAGAGCCCGAATTGGGAGCTGGTTCCACGCAGGGCATGCAACTCCCGGACGAGCTCGTCTTGGCCCAAATAATCCCGGTCGAGCAACTCCAGCCGTGACAGCAGCTCCCCCCGGAAATCCGACCAGATGGACCGGGACATCTCGTCGCTCGGCTCGTCCCTTGCGACCGCGACGAGATCGTGGACCGGAGATCCGGGCGATGCAAAAACGAGAGGGAGTTGCTGGGATGGAGAGTCTGGCGAACTCATCGGCTTGGGGGTGAATCTATCGGAAGGAAGTGGATTTGCCAACCAAAGACCCGAGCCGCCTCCGGAAGGAGAATCTCCCAAACTTGCAAAAAGTGACGGGAGCAAAACAGGGGGCACAGGCGTCCCGCCTGTGAAAGACGCTCGCCTGCGCTTGCAGAGTCAGCGCCCAAACGGGCGAGACGCCCGTTCCCCCTGGTAAAGCAGGTCCAGGCAGAGCAGGAACACCGGGCTGAAGTCCTGCGGGGATCCCGCCGCCCAAGCCCGCACGTCTTCCATTGGGAAAAACGCGACGGTCTCGAGCTCGATCGGGGCCGGCACGAAAGGGCCGTCGTGGACACCCCGGAACACCTCGATGAACTCTTGGCCGGTCTGTTCGCACGGGGCCAGTTTTCCGATCCGCTCGAGGGAGGGGGCTTCGATGCCGAGTTCCTCGCCGAGCTCCCGCCGCGCGGCTTCCAAGTAGGTTTCCCCGCTGTCCACATGGCCGGCCGCGGACGAGTCCCAGTGGCCGGGATTGCGGTCTTTCCAGATCGAGCGCTTCTGCAGGAGAAGTTCCCCGCCCCTGCTGAAGATCAGCATGTGCGCGGCGCGGTGCCTCAAGTTGTTCACATGCACGATCTCGCGCGGTTCCGCCCGCAGCACCCGGTCGCGTTCATCCACCACGTCGAACATCTCGCTCCCACTCTGGGCCGCCGAGGGGCGGGCGATTGCCGCCAGAGTTTCCCACTGGGCGAGCGACAATTCCTCGGCCCGGACGGTTTCTGGAACCTCCAGCGCGGCGGTTGCATCCGCCCATTTCGGTTTGAGTTCGGGCACGAGATTGCGGAGCTGTTTTCTCCGCTCCGAAAACCCCCGGCGCACGAGCGAGTCGAAGAGAGCTTCATCCAGCGGCCGCACTTCATCCGCCGGCCGCCGGTCGAGCGCGACCACGGCCGAGTCCACTCTCGGCACCGGAAAAAAAACCGAGGCCGGAAGCTTGCGCAGATACGAGGCCTTCCACCGGCGGCTCACGCAGACGGTCATCGCGCCGTAATCTTTCGTGCGCGGCGTTGCGTTCAGCCGTTGCGCGAGCTCGAGCTGCAGCGTCAGAACAAGGCGGGATGCGGGCGAGAGGGCGGATGTGAATTTCGCGATCAGCGGGGTCGAGACGTAATACGGCAGGTTGCCGACGATTTTCACCGGCCCTTTTCCCCAAGTTTGTCGCAGGTCGTAATCCAGCGCGTCGAGGTGGACGACCTCGGTGGTCGCACCGCGGAATTTCTCTTCGAGGCCGCGCACGAGCCGCCCGTCTTTTTCGATCAGCGTGAGCCGGATGTCGTGGGCGGCGAGAAATTCGGTCAGCGCGCCGAGGCCGGGGCCGATTTCGATCACGTGGTCGCCGGGCTGGATTTGCAGGCAACCGACAATCCAGCGCGCGAGGTTCTGGTCGTGCAAAAAATTCTGGCCGAGGCTGCGGGTGGGGGCCGTCTCCGATTCCGCGAGGGCACGGTGGATTTCGCTTAATGTCATTTCGTTCCGCTACGGTATTCGTGGGCCATTCACAATCCCGGTGTGAATAATTCCAAGGGGGGGACGCGGTCTTCTTCGCAAGTTATTCACAGGGGGCGGCCCTCTTCACCGGCTCCGCGCTCCGGGCGTGTTCCAGCAAGGTTTTCAGCTTGGTGGCGGCGGCCGTTGAAGCGAACCGCTCCCGCGCGACGCGGTGGCCTTCGGTTCCGAGCCGCCTGGCCAACAGGGGATTTCCCATGATGTCCGCCATGGCTCGCGCGAGCGGGCCCGGCTGCTTTTCGTCCACGAGCAATCCGGTCGTTCCATGCCCGACCATTTCCGGGATGGCCGCGAGGCGGGTGGAGACGACGGGCAGCCCGGCCGCCATGGCCTCGACGATCACCGTCGGAAGGGTGTCCATGCCGCCGTCGTGTTCGGTGACGCACGGCAGGACGAACAGCGTCGCCGATGCGAGCTGGCGGCGGACCTCTTCCTGCGGCAGCGGGCCTGTCAGCTTCACGCAATCCCGCAGGCCGAACTCCCGGATGCGGGCGCCGAGCGTGTCTTCGAGCGGGCCGCCCCCGATGATCGCGCACTCGAATTCGAGGCCGCGGCCCCGGAGGATCGCGCACGCATCGATCAGGTCGGCAAACCCCTTTTTTTCCACGTAGCGCCCGACGGAGACGATGCGCGGTTTTCCGGCGTGCGGCGCGGCGGCGGGGGCTGCGGGAATGCCCATGCCGTTGTAAATCCTGTGGATTTTTTCCTCGTGCCCGGGCACTTTCCGGCAGATCCAGTCGCGCGAGAAATCGGAGACCGCGACGACGAACGCCGCCTCGCGCACGAGGTCGCCCAATGAAACCTGCTGGCCGGGCTCGCAAAACATGTCGTTGGCATGCCCGGTGAAGCTGAACGAAATCCCGTAAAACTTTTTCAGCCACCAGGCGGTGCGGGCGGCGATCCCCGCGAAGTGCGCATGGACATGGGTGATCCCGAGGCGTCGGAGCCGGGGCCCGAGCCACGCGGCCTCGATCAGGCGGGCTTTCGACGGGCGCTTCCCCCAGGTGCGGATCTGCCAGATGACCGGCCACGGATACTTCGCGAGCATCCGCAGGGTTTTCATCTCGCTCCCGAGCATCGCGGGCTCGGGAAGATAGCGGACATCCGACGCGATGGCCGCCGGGCAATCCCCAGGAATGTCGCCCGGTTTGCGGATCGAATAAACCGGCGCGTCGCAGCCGAGGCGCCGCATCTCCGCCACCTCGCGGTAACAGAAGGTTTGCGTGAATGAAGGAAAGCGCTCGAAAAGGTAGGCGAAGGCGGCCATGAATGTGTCTTGGTGAAATTGGGTTGTCGGGGTCATGGGGAAGGATGGGCGATCTTTGCGGCGGGCTTCCCCAGAGCGACCGCCTCGTCATAAATGGCCTCGAGTTTTTCGACGGCCCGGGATTGTTCGAATTCCTCCCGCACGGCCTGCGAGGCGCGGCGGCCCATTTCCGCGGCGGTTTCGGGCGAGGAGGCGAGGCGGACCAGCGCGGCGGCGAGGGCATCAGGATTTTTTTCCGGGACCAGGAGGCCGGAGACTCCGTCGCGGACGGCCTCGGGGATGCCTCCGTGGAGCGTGGCGGCGACCGGCAAACCAGTGGCCATGGCCTCGAGCATCGAGTTAGGGATGCCCTCCTGATCCTGCTTGCCCGTTGTCTCGCTGGGGTGCAGAAAAATTTGCGAGCCCGCGTAAAGGGCCTTGAGCTCCGCCGCGTCGAGGAATCCGGGGAGCGAGACAGATCCTGTTAGCCCGAGCCTTTCGGCGGCTTCCTCCAGTTCCCCCCGCATCGGCCCTTCGCCGGCGATTGTCAGCGTCGCGCGCGGAAACCGGACGCGAAATTGCGCGAATGCCGCCAAGGCCGTGAGCAGGCCCTTTTTCTCGATCAGCCGGCACGCCTGCACGAGCTTCCAAGCGCCGTTGTCCGGCGCGCGGCGTCCGGCAAACACAAAATCCCCCAGCGGGATCCCGGTCCGGTTCAGGCGGATTTTTTCCGGCGGGCAGCCGGCGGATTCGAGGCGGTCTGCCAGCGAGCGGGAGCGGGCGAGAACCAGCGGGACGATGCCGAAGAGCTCCCGCATCTGCGCCGCATACCGCGGCCGGTGCTCGCGCAGCATCACGTCGGCCCCGTGAAACGAAACGACCGAGGGCCGGTCCCACGCCTGCAGGAACTGGCGGAGGTGGACGCCGGTGTGGCCGAAATACACGTGCATCAGGTCCGCGTTCCGCCGCGCGAACAGCGCGCCGAGCTGGCCCAGCTCTCCCCGGTATTCGAGCGGCGGCACGCGCCGGATGAATTTCAAATAGAACCGCCGCAAGACCGGTTGCGCCGGCTCGGGAAGGATTTCCACGTCGGGAAACGGGAACCGGTCCCCGCACATCCGCTCCCTCGTGACAACAAACGTCGCGTGGCGTTTCAGCCCGGTCACCTGGCGGTAAATGTGCAGCATCTCCGGCTTCAAAAACGTGGTGCAATAGCTGGCGACAACCGGGCGGCTCATGGGCACACAAAGAAAACCGATGCAGCCCCCCGCGGCGAGAGGAATTTCGCGAGCCTTTCTCGCGCCGCTGTGGTTCAATCCCGTTTCTTCTCCTCGCAGATGACCGAAAGCGCAAACCCGGACAACGATGCGGCGGCCGACGATATCGCGCTCATGCTCGCGGTCAAAACCGGCGACGAGCGCGCCTTCGAGTCCCTCGTCGTGCGCCACCAGTTCCGCGTCGTCGGCACCGTCGCCAAAATGCTGGGCGGCGACGCCGACGCCGAGGACATCGCCCAGCAGGTTTTCATCCGGGTCTGGCAGAGCGCGCCGCGCTACAGCCCCTCCGCCAAATTCACCACCTGGCTGCTCACGATCACCCGGAACCTCGTCTTCAACGAAATGCGCCGCCGCCAGCGCGCCCGCCTCGTCCCGCTCGACCCCGGCGACGCCGACCGCCCGCCTGCCGGCCACGCCGACGCCTCAGCCCGCTCCGCACCCGAGGAAATCGCCGACGCCGAATTGCAGGAAGCCATCTCCCGCGCCATCGCCTCCCTCCCGGAATCCCAGCGCATGGCGGTCGTCCTCCGGCGCTTCGAAAACATGCCCTACGAGGAAATCGCCAAAGTCCTCAAAACCACCGTCCCCTCCGTGAAGAGCCTCCTTTTCCGAGCAAGAACCGACCTGCGCGAACGCCTCAAAGCCCACCTCGACGGGTGAATTTCCCCAGGGCAATCGCATGAAAACTCATTCCATCGAAATTACATAATTCACACTGCGCGAGGTTCTTTTGCTGGGGAGCACACGCGTCCCGCGTGTCCGGGTTGGCGTCCCGCCGACACGATTTTCCGGCGGGACGCCGGAAACCACACCCGGGACGGGCGTGCTCCCCGGAAGGAAGCGATTCTAGCCCGTCTTTCTCAACTGGAGGGTAGCAAGAGCGGCGAAGCCGCATAAAATGGGGATCGGGCTCAAAAGGTCTTCACTACAGAGTTGGGAGTGAGGTCATGAGAGAAGGGTGCCATTGGAGGTGATTTTTGGTGGCGGCTGCTCGGGGAGTTGGAGCCCGAGTTTTTGAAGGAGGAGTTTCTGGTCGGCCTCTGGCTGGGTGTAGCGGCTGAGGATGAGGGTGCGGCCG
>Ga0209697_10001288_pt1 | contig 39040 bp, 38 predicted proteins | sample AliMusrvi5mmetaG_FD_184115 | JGI IMG/M metagenome (GOLD analysis project Ga0209697, IMG submission 184115) | Freshwater lake bacterial and archeal communities from Alinen Mustajarvi, Finland, to study Microbial Dark Matter (Phase II) - Alinen... | ecosystem: Environmental > Aquatic > Freshwater... | reverse complement strand
TCTCCAGTAACGAGCTTGAAACTCATTAAATATGTCGTTTTTTGTCTTCATGGTCATATGCAACCACGGTAACCCATTTATGAGATATCCAGTATGTTCTTGGTAACAGTTTTAATGAGCTAGAACGAAGGCTAGCAATTATCACGAATTTTTGATAGTATCCTCTTACGTTTACCAAAACGGCCGTATCAGGGTCATTCTACTAGATACGAATAATATATGCGCGCATAGCTCAGTTGGTAGAGCACACCACTGATACTGGTGGGGTCCTAGGTTCGAATCCTAGTGCGCGCACAAACGTAATTATGTAAAAGCATCCTTGCGCGCACAAACGTAATAATGAATCCAGCAAAAATAATTTCATTAGAAGATTTTGTTAAGATCCGTAAAGATCTTGGTCGGGTCGTATGTGTCTCTGGTGGATTTGATCCTGTGCATCCTGGCCACATGTCTTCTATCTTCGAGTCAAAGAAATATGGTGATGTTGTGGTAGTAATAGTAAATGGGGATAATTTTTTGAAAAATAAAAAAGGTAAACCTTTTATGGACCTAAAGACTCGTTGTCACATTGTCTCTTATGTCAAAGGGGCTGATTATATTGTGCCTTTTGAGATAGAAAACGATCGAACAGTGTGTGTGGCTTTGGAAAAGATAAAACCACATGTATTTTCTAAGGGTGGTGACAGGGTAGATGCAAAAACTATTCCCGAATGGGAAGTTTGTAAAAAGAATGGAATAAAGGTTGTTTCTGGAGTTGGGTTAAAAAAAGATTGGAGTAGCTCCGATTTCTTGCGTGAATGGGGAGAATACTGGAAGAAACACAAGTAGTTTTAAATAGAATAACTGATTTAGACCAATTTTTTGTTGTGCTATAATATTTCCATGCCTACAAAAACAACCCCTAAGGACTTTTTTGTCCATGTTGCAGCAACTATAGCTCTTTATGTTGCTGCCGGTGCTATTATTAATTTGGTCGTGAGTGTCATTGACTATAGTTTTCCTGATAAGCTCGCGGGGTATTTTGCTGTAAGTTCTGTCGCTTGGCCTATATCTATGCTTGTGGTACTTATCCCGCTTCTTTATGTCTTGGAATGGATTTTGAAAAAAGACATCTTGCGTATGCCAGAAAAGCGAGATCTATGGGTTCGTCGCTGGAGAATTTACCTCACACTTTTTTTGACTGGTGCTACGATAGTTGGTGATCTTATTGTCCTCATCAACACTTACATAAATGGGGAAGTTACAGAACGTTTTATTTTTAAAGTATTAGCTATTCTAATTATTTGCGGTGTGATTTTTACTTATTATCTGCTCGATCGTGCCACAGAGAGTCACAAAGTCATTGTATGGAGAAAGATGTTTGCTTGGATTGGTCTTGTATTGATAGTTGTTTCGATAGTCAGTGGTTTTATCATCGTTGGCTCACCAGCTAAGCAGCGTGCTTTGAGATTTGATAGTCAAAGGGTTAGCGATCTGTCTGGTATTCAATATCAAATCGTTAATTATTGGCAAAACAAAGGAGTACTACCATCTACGCTCACTGATTTGAAAGATTCAATAAGCGGCTACGCTGTTCCTGTTGATCCAGATAATCAGACTGCTTATGAATATTCTATTACAACTCCTTCCGCACGGACACTGTCTACAGACACTGATATCGCAATTTCGTCCTCGAACATTCCGTCTTTTGAATTGTGTGCTACATTCGATCTTCCTTCTCAGGATCTGAAAGGTCGTGGCACTTCTTACCCATCATTTACTATTAGTTCATATTCACCATATTATGGCTCTGATTCGCCGGAGATATGGAAACATGATGCCGGTCGCGCCTGCTTCTCTAGGAATATAGATAAAGAAAAATATCCAACAACAAACAAACCAGCGCCAATGATGCAGGGAGTATAAGTAAGTCACATTAAAAATTAACCACATAAAAATTTTCCATGAATCTCGGTAAAAAAACAAAGATAGTTTGCACGATCGGTCCAGTATCAGAAAGTCATGATAAGCTCGCTCTTATAGTAGAGGCTGGAATGAATGTCATGCGCCTTAATTTTTCTCATGGTTCTTTTGAAGAACATCAGCGACGTGTAGATGAGATTCATAAAATTATGAGGAAAACTGGTAAGACTGTGGCTATTATGCAAGATCTCTGTGGTCCGAAGATCCGCATAGGTACATTCAAAGATCCATTTATTACTCTTCATGAAGGTAAGCAGTTTATTCTTACAACGGATGAATTGGTTGATGGAACGGAAGAACGTGTTTTCATAAATTATCCTGCTCTACCAAAGGAGGTCACGGCAGGCAGCATTATTATGATTCAAGATGGTACAAAAAAGCTGGAAGTCGTAGAAGTGAAGGGTAATGACATTATTACCAAGGTTGTGGTTGGCGGTCGTCTTTCTAGTAGAAAAGGTGTGAATGTTCCAGGAGCAAACTTGTCTGTAAACTCTCTAACTGATAAAGACAAAGAAGATGTAAAATTTGGTATACAAAATAAAGTTGATTTTGTAGCGCTTTCTTTTGTGCGTAGAGCTTCTGATATCAATGAATTGAAAGCTATTTTGAAGGAGGCTGGATCCAATGCAAGAATTATTGCCAAAATAGAAACTCCCGAAGCAGTAGAAAATTTTGACGCTATATTGGCGGTTACTGATGGTGTCATGGTTGCTCGTGGTGATTTGGCTATAGAAATCCCTACTGAAGAAGTTCCTTTGGTACAAAAAATGATCATTAGCAAGTGTAATGCCGCGGGCAAGCCCGTCATTACTGCTACTCAGATGCTTGAGTCTATGGTAAAAAATCCTGTTCCTACACGCGCCGAAGTTTCAGATATTGCTAACGCGATCATAGATGGTACAGATGCCATTATGCTTTCTGAGGAGACGACTGTTGGAGATTATCCCGTAGAAGCTGTTAAGCTCATGACTAGAGTTGCTCTCCGTGTCGAGAAAGAGGTCTATACACGCGATACTATTGCTGAATACAATGAGTCTCATGATGTTACCGATGTTGTCTCACAATCTGCTGTGCGTGCCGCTCATAATGTTGGAGCATCTCTCATCGTTGCTTTGACACGTTCTGGTCGTGCTGCTCGAATGATAGCGCGCTATCGTCCAGCCGAACAAATTCTTGCTCTCACTGACAATGCAGATCGTGCTGCACAGATGATGCTTACTTTCGGTTGTTACCCACTAGTTATGCCGACATTCAAAACTGTTGATGAGATCATGAGTGCCGTGCGAGCATCTACCCTCGAACACAAACTTGCTAAGATAGGTGATAAGGTTGTTATTGTGGCTGGTATGCCATTTGGAGCAGCGCAAGCAGTGAATATGATTTTGGTAGAGAAGTTGTAATATCGCGAATATGGAAAATTCGACAAAATTAGAAAATGATAGCGGTAGTTTTTCTATTAAAAAAAGATTGAAAAGTTTTATTCATGCTGGTCGTGGTATTTGGGTGTTTATTGGTGGTACACACAATGCCTGGGTTGAAATTGCTATAGGTGTTATTGCTATCGTGCTTGGATTTTATTGTAAGTTGTCATATATAGAATGGAGCATATTGATTTTGGCTGGAGGACTTGTTTTGGTAGCTGAGGCTTTCAATACCGCCATCGAAATTGATATCAATCTGACATCTCCTGAATATCATCCATATGCCCGTGATACAAAAGATGTTGCGGCTGGTGCAGTTCTTATCTGCGCTATTATTTGGGCTGTAGTTACTGTGATAATTTTTGCGCATCATATATAAAAAAGCTTGGTTTGCTTGCGCGGAAGATATATAAAGGAGAAAGAAGGCTATTTTTGTCGTTACTTTACTCTCAGACACACTTGAGGTAATGTTCCTTTAGAGTTGTATTTTGATAGCCAAAACACGCGGCTAAAAGCGTGATAATGATCGTTGAATGAAGGGAAAATGGCTTATGCCACGAACAGAAGAACAGTGGATTGGTGAGTATAAAAAACGAGGTGCGCTCTGGATTCATGACGGGATACTGTCTCATCCGCACGCACTTTTGACTTCAGGAAAACATTCAACCGGATTTTTTAACAGCCGGTTGGTGATTCCTGATGAAGCATTGATGAATGACGCGGCTGCTGACCTCTTGGCTCTCTTGGCTGATGATGGTTCTGCAAACGGAATGATTATCGACGGCGTCGTTGGTCCAGCAACGGGGGCAACCAAGCTTGCTGAGCTGATTGCGCGGCACGTATCAGATTACACCGGCGACCCGTGTTTCTCGGTTTCACCGAAGAAGTATGAGCACGACAGTATCAAATCGATGGTGTTTACCGATGAAGAATTGGATTTGATCCGCGGTAAATCACTCTTGCTGTGTGATGATGTTGTAACAACGTCAGGAAGTGTTCAACTTACTGCTGACGCTGCTACATCCGGTGGTGCACGTGTGCACCCGTTCATCCTTCCGCTGGTGAATCGTTCTGGACTCCAAGAAGTGAACGGTCGGAAAATCATTGCACTCATCAATCGGCCGATGCCGATGTGGGAATCAAGTGATTGTCCACTTTGTCCGCAACGTTCCGAAGCTTTGCGACCAAAAGAAAATTGGGCGCGTCTGAATGCGGACTAATAAAACCAAGAAAACCCAAAAAGAAAGAGAAAGAGGAATAGTATGATAGTAAATGGTAAGTTGGTAAATCTGAAACCGGAACAACGTTTGATCGTCGGCTTCGACTTCAAACCCGATCCGTCGAAAGGTCAAGGACGTGAATGGGTCCGCGAGCAGGTCTTGACTCTCTCAGATGAGATTGCTGGTATCGGCTGTGTCGCGAAGGTAAATTCGGCGTTGCGGTCGTACGGCTACGATCTGATCGACGTACTTCACAGTCGCGGTCTCGAAGTCATGGCTGACCTCAAGCTTTACGATATCGGTGACACATTGTCGACCGATGGCGTGATCTTGCGCGAAATGAAGCCGGAAATCGTTACGGTTGCATGTACGGCGGGAAAGACTGCAATGCGGGCCCTAAAGCTCGAACTTCCCGACACCGAAGTGCTCGGCATTTCGGTACTCACGAGTCTCAACGAAGAGGATACAAAAGCGATGTTTGTTTGCGGTATCGATGAAGCGGTGCTCCGCCTTTCGCACATGGCGGCAAAACTCGATGATACCGGCTTCAAGCTCGACGGTCTGGTCTCGTCAGGCAAGGAAGTGGCAAAGGTACGTGCTGAATTTGGCACACTGATGACCCTGAACACACCGGCAATTCGTCCAGCGTGGGCGGAAGTAAAAGGTGATGGGCAGAACCAAAAGCGTGTCATGACCCCGTTTGAAGCGATCAAAGCCGGTGCCGATCGTATCGTCGTTGCTCGACCGATCATCCAGGCTGCGAATCGTTACGATGCGGTGATGCGCACCATCGAAGAAATCGCGTTGGCGGCGTAAGAAACATTAGTTCCCAGCGAACCTAGACTCGTAATTCCAAAAACCAGCTCATGTGCCAAACCGGTGCATGGGCTTTTTATTTGTCCACAATTTATCCGACATTTCCTGCACTTTTTTATTTGCACGCATTTTTAATTCTCCATGCTATAATTCCCCCATGCAAACATACGCCATTCGTTCAAACGTGCGCATACTCGACCGGAAAGATCGTGAATATGTTCTCACGATCAAAGACCTGCCACCGGAAGGTAAGCCACGTGAAAAGTTGATTGCTCAAGGTCCAGAAGCTCTTAGTGTAAAAGAGCTCATGGCTGTGGTTTTGACCACGGGCACAACCAAGGAAGGTGTTATGGAAATGACAGATCGCATCATCCGTGATTATGGTGAGCGAAGTATTTTGGCAGAAAAAAATGCCACAAAACTTGCCAAAGATATGGATATCCCACTTATCAAAGCCTGTGTCATCGTGGCAGTGGGAGAGCTCGGTCGTCGTTTTTATGATCGTAATGAGTCCGGTTTTGCGACAATTCGTAATGCCAAGGACGCTTACAATTATTTGCAAGATATGCGTAATTTACCAAAAGAACATTTGCGCGGGTTGTATTTGAATAGCCACAACCACATTATTCGTGATGAGGTTATTTCTATTGGTACTATCAATGCCAATATGATTCATCCTCGAGAAGTTTTTCGTCCTGCTATCGAGTGCAATGCTGCCGCTGTCGTTCTTGCGCACAATCATCCATCCGGCGAAGTTACGCCAAGCGCCGAGGATATCGAAGTTACACATCAACTTATCCAAGCTGGGAAGATCTTGGGTATTTCACTTTTGGACCACGTCATCATCACCAAAGATACGTTCACTAGCGTGAACGTTAGTTATTAATTTTACACAAACTTGTGTGTGTCGTATGAAAGTACGCCCACGGTGCAAATTTGAGTATATATAAAAATGATACGCGATTATATGTTAGTTTCACCATCACTTGATGGTGTTTTGAGTCACGATGAGTTGAGTTATGAAGGTATAAAAAGACCTGTAGAAATTATTAGGGCGCTAGATGGACCAGGGAAGAGGGTTAGTTTGAAAAAGAAGAATGATAATGAAGACGGTAAAGATGGTGGCATAAATGATGAAGAAGTTGTCATCAGCCCACTCACCGAAGCTGAGCATGAAGTATTAGAGAAATATTTTCATGATCTTTATGGAGTATTTATGAAAAAATTGTCGCAATTTGTTATTACTCCTGATGCCCAAGCTAATGACATTGTACAATTGCAAGCCATGCTTCAGGAATTGATAAAGGTTAAGGGGTTAAAGGGAAAGTAGACCATGTCATATTGACATAATCTCTCTATTATAGTAGGATGTTTTTGGTAATGCTCGAACCAACTTAAAGGAGTTTACGATGAAAGTTTTTGTTAGCAGTGTTTTTTCAAACAATGGGGCAGTTGCAGTGAATCTCAAAATCAATGAGGAATTGCCACCCAGGATTACAGCTTTGGGGAAAACCTGGTTGATCAAGTCGGGGTTTCATGTGCAAGTTCTAAGTCGGAACCATCACATTCTCGATCATCTCGGTCATGGTATGGCGAAGTTGTCCAAGTATGGCCATTTACTATCTGACTTGGTCAATGATGGTCGAGCCATGGCTGTGCGCGTGAACCCGATGGTTTACCATGTGGTGAAGCCGTATGAAAAGCCAGAGCCTCACGTTCGGGAAAGTTTGATAGTTGTATGCGAAATATCCAAAGCAACTGATTTCCTGGATCGCCTCAAGACTGAGCTTGGCATTGATGTTGGCACGGTGCCACTTCATATCACATTGTACACACTGGATCGAGCAGGGAGTTCTGATGGTATCGGTTTACTGACTGACGAGGATTTTCTCAGGTTTAGCAAGGTAGTATTGCCTACCGATCTTCCTACAGAACTTGTCTCTGTCTTGATCTGATGACCTTCGGTCCAGGCTTAACTTGGTGCAATAGGTTGGAACCCGTTTGACAGGTGTCACTCGGGTTTTTTGTTGGTCAAATAAAGAAGAGGTGAGCCGTTTTTTGTGTTGGTACACTGACTTTTGTGTGCTCCTTTATCCTTGACATATAGCTATCAGACGTGCTATAATAGTCGCAGAAAGAGTAAGGTAATTCTGTAAGGATATGTAAAATATGGCTTTACAGAGCTAAATTACCCCAGATCTTTTCAAACTAGATTACACAGGAGGTCACCGTGATTACGGCAACCAACCGCAGTGTCGTTCCCACATCCGCAGTTTCGACCACGCAGACGGCGCCAGTTACCAATCGAATCGTGCCATTTGGTAATTTTACGAAGATCGGTATCGGTGGCCAAAACGTCGTGATGCTCAAGTTCGAGTTCACGAATTCGGCGCACATTCCGCCGGGCATCCCGCGGTCGGATCGGCCAGACAACACAGTTCTCGATTTCATGCGCGAGTCGCGTGCGATCGGCACAGCTGAGGAAAGTCTGGCTCGCGTCGGTCGCGTCCGCGAAGGACGGGTCGACACCGGTACCCACTTCATTAACAACGTGCACAACGTGCACGCTGGGGTGATGACTCGCGGTCTTGCGAACAGCTCCTTCGAACTTGTCCAGTCCTACTGGTACAAGCGCGAAGGTCGGGATGGGCACTGTGACAAGTATGTCGTGGTGCTGACCTTCGTCCACTGGACCGTCAAGGATCGGACGAAGATCGACTCGGCGATTCTGAAGAACGCCACCGAACAGCGGCGCGCGTTGGCCAGGATTACGTGGCAGTGGTGCCACGGTTGGTCCAACCCGGACGGAACGATTACCTTGAATTTTGGGGGTCGTCAACCCGACGCGAAGGCTCAGAACGCAGTTGTGGTGCGTGATCACGCGATTACCGCCGCAAAGATTGACCAGATCGTCACTGAAGAGGACGAGGCCGGTCAAGTCGCCAAGTAGGCGACAATGGTCTCTTCACAAGCCGGTAGCAGTATTTGATCCTCGGATCACTTACTAGCTACCGGCTTTGTTGCTTATGGATCATAAATTTTTGTACAGGTATTTGTTATAGGCAAATAAATTGTTTATTTGCGAAACTGAGCGAACATGTCTTGTTCTTCAGTCAGAGATTCTTTGAAGAATTCCAAAGTGGAATGTATAGAATTTCTCCCGATGATAGATACGGAATTGATTGCTTTATGTGAAATACTTGTTGGTGCGGTGCCAGAGATTATATTAAATAAGTGGGCCAGCATGGTTGTTGCGTATTCTCCTTTTGCCAAAGAAAAACTGATTACGACCCCTTCAGGAATAACATGGTAAGCGTTGATATCTACACGATCTACTGTTTGTAAAAATCTTTGAGCCGGTCGAATGTGAGGAAACGGCTTCAGATTTGCCAATCGTAATGGATAGTATTTTATACTTTCGAGCAGAGGGCGATATAAATCTACATCTTGTTTTTCCGTACTAAGCATAAGAGGTAATTTTTCTGGAATAACTTTGCCACTCTTTATGTATGAAGTAAGTAGTTCATTGAATAGAAGTGAAACAAAACCATATGTCCAGAGCATTGTTTGGTCTGATATATGTTTCAAAGCACCAGCATAGTCTTTTGGGTGTGTCTCTAGATATTCTATAAGTTTATTTTCACTGATAAGGATTGATGAGTAGTTGAATATGATGGATTTTATCGCCTTAACATCTGGCCAAACTTTGGCTATATCTCCACGTAGTTTTCTAAAGAAAGGCATTTCTCTTTCTGCTTCCATACAAAGAGAATCTCTGACCACTTTTTCATAATTTCCTTTTAAAATATCAAACCCCCACATGTAATTATTCAAGCGTGGCATACCAAAGCGTTGGAGATAATAAAAATTATAAAAACCATTTTTCTTTATCAAATTTATTCGTGAATCGAATTCGTCTTGGTTGATAGGGGATTCTGACCTAAGAAGAATAGTGAATCTGTTTCCTATTAGACCGGATTTTTCAACACCACCTCTATCGAGTTTTATATCTTTAAGGAAAAACCTACTTGAATTTATTTGGTTTATTTTCTCTAACGGAACATTATGAATAGAAATTCTCTGTGCGGTAATAGCATTCTTATCTTTCAAACCAGCATAGTGTATGTCTTGTATCTCGCATTCCAAAAGATTGGTTAGTTCCGTCATAGCTTCCAACGTAGAAAGCCCGCATTTTACTAAAGTTGCAAAGACAGCATGTTTGAAAGCTGGGACTTGAGGCCAGGTAATTGTCTCAGGCTTATCTATGGTACAAACTGTACTATCCTTAAGTATTTCTTCAACGATGAAGTCACTAGGTAAAAGTTTCAAATATGCCGAAGATAAAGAGTCTTTTCCTGGTATAAAAATTCCGAACTGTCTCAAATAGTTTGCGTCTTCTGTATATGAAGATTGGGTAAATTGACTAGGATCTTTCTTGTATTCCTCATAAAGTTTTTTAAGCTCGTTCTGTTTTTTTTCTGACTGGTTTTCCACTTGTATATTGTATCTTGTTTTACGTTTTTTTTCCTGTCCTTTTTTATTTCTTTTCCTCTTCTTATACTCCTCTTTTTACTGCTTTTCATCTAAGCCTTTGCAAGGTAAACTAGTGTTATGCCATCCCGTGACTTTTTTAAAGGAAAGCGTATTGCCGTGATCGGTCTAGGTCCTCAAGGTGAGATGATCAATGATATTAAGTTCCTGATCAAGATCGGTGCCATTGTTTCAGTTTACGATTTACGTAGTGAATCTCGTGTAAAAGAGCATATAAATGCCTTACGTGAAGTTGGTTTGGCGAGCTATGTTTGTGGCTCTATTCCTGCCGACGATCTTTTGGACATGAACCTGATTCTTCTGTCTTATGAATATCCACGTAATTCTATGTGTCTCGCACTTGCAGAGAAGGCTAAGATCAAGATTGAGTATCCTGAGACTTTATTTTTTAAACTATCTCCTCCAATTACCGTTATTGGTGTTATTGGATCATGTGGCAAGTCCACTGTGGTAAGTATGCTCGCCCCAATGCTCGAAACGGTCGCCAAAGCCGGTGATCAAAATTTTTATACAATTGACCCAGAATCAGACGGAGGCATTCTTGCTCATTTGAAGAAGTTAAAGAGTGGCGATATTGTACTAATTCGCATGATAGAGACGATGGTTAGGGAATTGCACACCATGCATATTAGTCCACACGTGGCTGTCTTCACCACAGTTCCTCCCAAGAATGCTTATTCAAAATCTCCATTTGAGATTGTGGCATATCAGACTTATAACAATTTTATTGTAGCAAATGACAACGTTGTTGATGCCACACATGCTCATGATTTTCAGCCAAAAGCCAAAATGCTTCGTACAAAGGCATCGCTTCTCCCAGTCGATTGGGAATTTTCTGGTAGAGGAGCTCATGACAGAGACAATGCCTCTTTGGCAATTCAAGTTGCACAACTTTTTAAGGTGGATGAAGATGTTATACGTGATACTTTGGAAAAGTGGAAACCTTTGCATGGACGTCTCGAATTGGTAAAAAAAGTTAAAAACGTAGAATTTTATAACGATACAGCATCTATTTCTGCTTCCTCGACTCAAGCGGCGATTTTGGCTCTTAGTAATGGAGTCTTTGAAGAGGGGGTTACTGCCGATACCAAGAATATTATTTTGATCTATGGTGGTGCAGAAAGCGATCACGACTACAAATCTTTGTATGCCATGATGCCAAAATATATTCGTACGCTAATACTACTTCCTGGTAGCGGTACACTCAGGGAGCGCCCAATATTGGCAGGATTGGAGAACGTCGAAATGTGTGCAGTTGCTTCGGTAGAGGAATCTGTTGATGTGGCCTTTGAAAAATCTCAAGCTGGAAAAACCCTAGATAAAGACAAAAAAAGTGTTACGCGTGTACTTTTTAGTCCGAGTTTTGGTGCTGGTGGTTTAGACCGTACTAGAAAAGAGAGAGGTGAAAGGTTTGTAAAGGCTGTGAGGGGGCTGAAATAGAAAATACGAGTATATTTTGCAGATTTTGCGTGATTCTTACTCGCCAGTTATGATACAAACTACAGAGCCTTTGATCTCGTAACCAATATGTCCAGCCTTCATGGCTCCAACGACTGAGAGGGCACTATTTGTTGAGATTGTTAAACCTGTGTAAGATTTTACCAATCCTAATACCGTTTCGATATCTTCATTTGTGGCGCACCATCCCGTTCCACCTGTTTGTTTTATTAGGGGTACCAGGATATTTTTGCGGAGTGCTGTTTTATCAACAATGGCATCAGCCAGAGAAGTATCTTCTTCTTTATCACACACGACAAAAGCGTCTACAAGGGCATGTGTGGCTGATGTTTGTACTATGTGAACTTGGATAGGTAGTTTGTTTTCTATGAAGTATGTTGCCAAAGCTTGGGCTGTAGATCCAGAAGAACTTCCAATGAATACTGCTCCAACACGTGGGATATTGGCAATCTCTTCTGCCAATGGTTTATATCCGATGAGTGCTGTATCATCCGATGATTGACGTAGGCTAGTTGCACCTTCTCGTATTGCTTCTGATAGTGCTTGCAGTGGGCGCTCTTTTACTAGAATTTTGATGTGAGGATCGGTCGTATCAGATTTATTAGTGGTGCTGGAGTTTTCAGTGATTTTTGCTTCACCAGATATTGCGTTTTTTATCTTATCTAATTTTGATGGTGATATGTTTTGCCCAACGAAAATGGTAAGTGAAATAGTATCTGCTCGTTTATCTTCTGGGGGGTTTTTGATGGCGAGGGTTTTTTCGTCCGCAAGATTTTTTTTGTTAAGTTCAATAGTGTAAAGTGCTGCTGCCAATGCGGCATTTCCGGAAGATGATATCGCAAAATTTCTAGAGCCTAATGTGTAATAACGGTCGATCATTACAGGGATAGATCGTCCTTTATGGGAACCGTAAGGGTGTAGGTCTTCACGTTTGAAGTATAGGTCGTTTACGCCTAGGATTTTTGCTAATTTGGGATATTGTTCGTAAGGAGTGATCATGGCATATTTCTGTGACTGTGCATATATCTATATTTGCTATAGTAGCTCATTTCTTATATCATGGAAAGACACCGATATGGTCGGTATTATAGTAATATTTTATGGCTAATCAACATATAACACTTATGAATTCAACATGCGTCTGTCCAGAATGTAAGAACGTCGTCGATCTCTCTCGTTATCCTAATCTTGTAGGAGGTATGGTTATCGAATGTAATCACTGCGGCATGACTTTGCTTGTAAAAGAGATTGCTGGTGGGACTATCAAAACCGAGATTGTCGACGAGGGTAAATAAAGTTTTTAGTCGATCGATTTTATTGATCGATTTTATTGATTGTTTCTTCAATCATTCCTCTAAAACCATGAGAACCCAAGAAAGCGATAACGTCGCCGGCCTTGGTTTGTGTTTCTAGAAAAGTGACAAGTTTTTCGTCGTTTTCGAGATAATGAACATTTTTGTGAGTTTTTCCAATAGTTGCAGCTAACTCATCTCCTTCCATTGGAATTTCTGTCTTGCTGGAGTTGGAAGCTTTCGAATCGTCTGCTACTTTGAGTTTTGTTAATCTAGGAATAATAACTACATCAGCATTATCAAAAGCATTGTCGTATTTTCCTGCTGATTCGCGACTGCGCCCGCCGATGTTTGGTTCAAATACAACAATCACTTTTCCTTTATAAATTGCACGAAGTGTAGAAAGGACAGAACGAGCTTTTTCGGGGGAATGTGCGATATCATCGATTATAGTTATACCACTACCATTTTTTGTGTTGTTACTTTCTTTGGTGTCGTCACTATCCTTGACATCTACATCTAATCGTTTTTCCATACGTCTTTTTAGCCCTTTGAATGTGGCAATTGCCTCCACAATCTTTTCTGGTGCGATGCCGAGCTCATGTGCCATAGCAAAACACCCTGTAATATTTTCTGCCTGAAAAGTTCCGAGCATAGGGGAATGCACAATATATTCTTTGCAATCATGTGTGATGGTTAGGTCAAGTCCGTTTACACCTTGGTGAATTTTTGAATAAGTATAGGAAGAATTTTTGTCTATGGCACTTTTGCCTATACCTTCATTTGCATCACCGCCATCACGTCCGTATAAGATTTTTTTGCCATTAAATTCCCCAAGAACTTTCCTCACTCCTTCATGATCTGCACAGCCGACTATAAAACCTTTTTTATCAGCAGGAGCAGTATTTTTTTGAAGCCCTCTCAGTAACTTTTTGAAAGTATCAAAATAAGCTGTTTCTGTTGGATATAAATCGGCATGGTCCCAGGAAACTGCAGTGAGCAACAGGTGGGTTGGGTTGTAATAAAAGAACTTTGCAGTTTGATCTGTCGGTGAGCTTTTGTACTCGTCGCCTTCAAAGACACTCCACTTACTGTCTGAGAGACGTGCGGACGATTCGTGAGAAATAGAAACACCACCGAACATATATGTTGGATTATAACCAGCGTGATCAAGGATAAATGAAAGCAAAGCCGAGGAGGATGTTTTACCCCAAGTTCCGACGCAAACTATAGAATTTTCTTTAGCAAAAAAAGCGCCAATTATTTCTGGGTAGGAATACATCGGAATGTTGTGTTCTTTTGCGTACAACGTTTCTGGATTTTGGCTACCAGAAGCAGCTCCAATCATGACAACATCTGGTGTACCACCTTCGACCATTTTTTCTGGATGCCAACCAGCGTAAAAAGAAATTTTGTGTTTTTCAAGTTCGGTAGAAATAGGAGGGAAAAAGCCTTTGTCACTTCCGGTGACTTTGATCCCATGTTCCTGGAAGGCGATAGCTAGTGCGCTTGTTGCTACACCGCATATACCTATTACATGAACGTGTTTTGGCAATTTTGGTGAGATAGTCATATGTCGTGGTGGCTTTTGCGTCCTTACATCTTAGCAGAAGTTAAAATTTTCTTCACTGACTCAATATTATTTTGCCAAGCTTTACCATCAAACCACTCCAAACCCTCGAATTGAAGTTTGTAAGTATCACTAGGTCTCTGGAGCGATCCTAGGTAAATATATTTTTTACCAGACTCTTGCGCATATTTGATAGCTTTGATCATCATAGCAAGACCCATATCTTTCGGTGCCGAAGTTAGATCGTAGAAGGGAAATGAGTAATGAAGTATTTCGGTGTTTGAATAGCAGATTGCAAAGCCAGTAAAAGAAATTGAATCAACAGGTTTTATTGAATTGTCAGGTTTTGAGTTAGCTTCATAGCTTAAAAGCATATTGAAGTTACTTTTTGTGTCATCGGTTGCCATCTCCTTTATCTTGTTAGCACTCATGATTCCTTTGCCGAATTTTATCTCATAAAAATCTTTGGCCAATTTTCCAATTCTAAAGCCATAGCCAGAAAAGGGAAGTGTTACGACGTTTAATTCTAGGCAATCAATTTTTTCGCCAGCACCAACTTCCTTATCCGTATTAACCTTTTTTAAAATTCTTCGATTTTCACTTGTTAGATTAAATTTTGACAAGTTTATACGCACACTTCTCGTTTGCTGCATGATACCTTTGCCGAGACGGGTAAAAACATAGCCGTTAGCATACATTTTTGTGATATTTTCTGACGTGAAATTAGTTACAACTTTTTCATCCCAATGTAGATAGTTCATACAATTTTTCACGAGTTAATGTAAATTATGGCTGGTTTAATGTGAATATGACCAGTACAAACTAATGTAGTGCCAACCAGAATCCGAATACTACGAATATGAAATGTACGACCCAGAAACGCATAACAGTCTTTTCTTCGCTCCATCCTGATAGTTCAAAATGATGGTGAAGTGGTGCCATCTTGAATATCTTTCGTCCGAGAATATAACGTGAAGCAACTTGGATTACGACAGTTAAAGCTTCGATGTAAAACATAAAGCCAAGAAAAAATAGCGTTGTAATTTCTCCTATGGCCATGGCGTTTACCGCTAGAAGGGCACCGAGTCCGAGAGATCCTACATCACCCATGATAAATCTCGCCGGTTTTATATTGAAGTAAGTATATGCGACAAGCGCACCGACTGTTGTAGCATTCAAGATCGCGATTTCACCAAAACCATTTATCCAGCTCAGAAGTGTGAGAGTGCTGAAAGTAATAATGAGCATTCCACCAGCAAGACCATCCATACCATCGGCAATGTTGACGGCGTTGGCGGTGAACATAACAATAAAAATAATGATTGGTACGATGACCCACCCAGCATTGATTGGGGATATTACCCAGCCGAATATTGTCTGGTCTTGGAATGGAAGATAAATATAGTGCCAAGCGGGGCCGAGTTTTGTATAAATCCACCAAGCTGCAAGTGCTCCAGCGATAAACTGCAGAGTCAATTTTTCGTGAACGAAAACCCCACGGTTTGTACGTGACCCAAACCAGACTGATAGACGTTTGAACATCGTCCAAGGGAAAGTAATTATGTACCAAAGGCGCATGCGCCACTCTTTGTGCACACGGATGAGCATAAGTATGTGTCCGAGCTTACGAGAATGTCGTTCTGATCCGTAGACATTCAAAAGATCATCAATAGCTCCCAAGGCCGCAGAAATGATCATGATACCAATCGGTACGAATGTAAAACTTCTAGACCAATTGAAAAGGTAAGTAATAACAGCGACAGTAACAACGATAAGTAGTCCTCCCATGACTGGGGTGTTTGTTTTGTAGGCACTAGAGCCTAGTGTGGCTAGTTCAGTTTTTGGACCTTTGATGACGTGAAAACGGTATAAAAATCGGGTCAATAAAGGTGCCCAAAGAAAGGCTACGATGGCCCCTATAAGGGCAAAACCGAGTATATAGGCCAAATCCACCGTACCTTGCAGGATTGTTACCATATGTACACATTAACACGTAAATAGGGGCTACGACAAGGCTAATTTAGCCTTCGGAGTGTGGTTTTTGAAGTCTTTACGCGGTTAAAAATTCTGACTGGTTCTTGCTCATTTTGCCCTTCAGACCAAATTGCATTTAGAATATTATTGTTAAAATTAGTGCCATCTGACTTTTCTCCTATCATAAGCTCGATTTTTCCTTGTCTTATGCCAGTTCCGTATAGACCATCTTCGGGATAAGCAACTGTGTGAGTATAATAGAGCACCACTGGCACAGAATTATGATAGTCTACTCTGTGCACGACCAAGATGTGATCTCGTGTAACATCCACAGAATTTGTTGAAGAACTTGTACCACCGGTCATTATGATTAGATCTCCAGGCTGAACCTCTCTCAAAAATACAAGTTGACTATTTTTTTCATCTGCAAACGTTGCCACATCACAGTTTTCAACTGGACGCATTTTTGCACGAATTTTTCCGAAAAACCCACGACGGTTTACGAAGGAGAGCCGCTTATTGAGGCTACCTTTACCAGAATCTTCATTTTCAGCATTCAAGATATAATAAGTTAAAGCAGAGCAGTCTACACCGATATTATTTTCTACTAAAATCTTTTTTAAAGATTCTGACGTTAATAGTTCTACAGGAATATGGTTTTTTACTATGAGTGACAGGACTTCGTCTTGAATTTCTTTTGGATTACCTTTACCGATCTTTACACGCAAAGCATTTCTTAGATTTGCTGTTTTATTGTTGAAATATGGAACTGAACAAGTTGCGTTGCCAACAGTAAAATGTAGATATTGATCTATGACTGACATGGCACGCGCGGATAGTGTTTTTGTGTTCATAGGTTTTTATAGAGAGTCACCTGCGAGTATCTCGAGAATTTTTTTACCACGAGTATTAAATTTGCCATGAGTCTCCATGATGCCTTTCTCAGATTGAATACGTAGAAAATCTGTATTAAGTTCAGTATTTGGATACTCAATGACATTATATCCCGATAATTCTAGTGTGCCAGTGATACCATCAAGTGATCCGTTCGTAGTATCTTCAGTAGTTTCTTCAGATGAGACACTCTGAATCTTTTTTGTCACACGTTGAATGATTTGTGCGCCATCATTGATAGGGATTATCAGATCTAAAGCCTTTTCCTGGACTTTTGAATTTTTGGCGGTTTCTGTGTATTGGAAAACGGCTCTTAGGTGTGCCTCAAATATAGTAATGCCTACTACGCCATTTTTTCTATTTTTGTCTTGTAAGAGTGATTCGTAAGTCGTTGAAGCTGGTTGCCTAGCATTAATTTCTATCAAATGAATTTTACCGTATTCATCATCTCGCATGATATCTAATCCGAACAATCCACTCCAACCGTCGCGCGCCATGAGAGAGCCGATTTCTTTGGCCATGTTATGAATTTCTTCGATCTCTGATTCTGAAAGTAAAGAATGCGTCAGACTCCAATCGTTACCTATGGTGCTAAAGACATTATCAGTGAAAGGTGGTAGACCGGTGATTTGGTAACTAATATTACCAATCAAAACTTGTGCATTTATTTTTTTCTGTTCAGTTTGGTCTTGTTGGCTTGGGCTTACTACGATATTGACTGTAAAAGAGGGACCGTTTATAAAGTTTGTCGCCCGAGCTGTTCTTTCTGGAAATTTTTTCTTCAACTCATCTAATTCCATTTGGCTATTTATGAGTATAGTTCCAAGACCGGTGTGGCCATGTTCCCATTGAATAATGAGGGGTTTTTTCTCCCAAACCAAATTTTTTGTTAAGGCGATAGTGTGTGGAGGTAAATATTTTTGCCCAAATTCTCCTAGCCACTCGACTTGTGATATTTTGTTTTCTATCTTTTCGGCTAGTTTCGTAGAAGGGTTGAGTAAAATCCAACCATTTTCTTTGGCGATAGTCTCAATCATGTTTGTATTTTTGAAGACCAAAATTGCTGCACGGTTTTGGATTGCGCCTTTTTTTCCGTCTACAGAATCATTGATGATTTTATTCGTCGTGTCACTTTTTAGTAGTTCTATAGTATCTAAGAGTCCTTGATCGTTGACGATGTCTTTGGATTTTGGATTTACTAAATGTACGAAAGCTGGGTAACTTTTCTGTATAGCCAAAGAATAAGGGGTGCGGTTCGTGATTATTTGGTAGTTTGTATTGGGAATTATACCCAATGCGCGTTCTATATCACGGGTTATGTATACTATTTTGTTCATATTTTTCCACGAATTTTGTGGGTTTTCTTGTGTATTTCGCTCAGATTTCATAAAAGTGATTTTAGCACGAAAAATGGCATAGTCTAAGCTACAAATTTTTTTAAAGTTTTCTTTAAACCCAATATATGATAAGGTGATTTTTACAATGAATTCACAAGCTACTTTATATATCGTCGCGACGCCAATAGGTAATTTGGAAGATGTGACTCTTCGTGCACTGAAGACATTGAAAAGTGTTGATGTGATTTTGTGTGAGGATACTCGTATGACAAAGAGGTTACTTTCACATCATGAGATTAATACTTCCACTCTCTCATATCATGCACACAGCAAACTTTCCAAAGTCGAACAGATCATAAATTTGTTGAAAGAAGGAAAGAATCTTGCTCTTGTTTCTGATGCTGGTACGCCTGGCATTTCTGACCCTGGAGCTGAGCTTGTGTCTATAGTACGCCGTGAATTGAAAGAGCAGCTTGCGGATGGTTCGATAAAGATTGAATCAATACCTGGTCCATCAGCTTTGACTGCGGCTTTGTCTATCGCCGGTGTTCCTTGTGCCGATTTTGTTTTCTTGGGGTTTTTGCCACATAAAAAGGGTAGGGAGACTCTGTTCAAAGAAGTTTTTGCAAGTAAAAGAACTTGCGTATTTTATGAATCACCTCACAGAATTATGAAAGCACTTGAGTCTTTGGTAGGTCACACTGAGGTTGGTAGTATCAGTGGTGATGTTCTAAAGAAAATTACTATTTGCAGAGAACTCACGAAAGTTTTTGAAGAAGTTGTAAGTGGTTCACCTCAAGAAGTTTTGACTTATTTTTCTAGTCATGAGGATAAAGTTCGTGGCGAGTTTGTTGTAATTGTATCTAACTTATAAATTGTCGCGTCATGAATTTTTTGAAACTCTAAGCAAAGCGTTATTTTTAGTTGATGCTAAGCCTCTAGATTATTTTGTTTCTTCTCTGTATAATTGGTTCACTATGTCAAAAAGACAAATTCTTGTTTTGCTCGGCGTCTGGGTTGGAGTTTTTTTGTTCCTAGGTCTTCCAAGTGGTTGGCTTGATGCTCTCGGAGTAGTTACTGGAGTAGTGTTGATAGCGCTAGCTTATTCTTTGGGTTCGGAACCATCCCGTACGAATACTACAGATAACACATATGTTGAACACAAATCTACAGAAAACAAATCTGAGGTTGTAGTTTCCGATCATATTTTTCATGCAGACTCATCCGCAGGTTTGCCATCAGAGCCTACTATAGATAATTCTACTATTTAATGGCTTGGTTCAGAGGAAAGAAAAAACATAGAAGCGAAGACCGAGTCGGTGAAGCGCGGATCACCGTCATTATGATCTGTGCACTTTTGGTTATCTTTATTCTAGGTTTTATTTTTATAAGGTTTCCTTTACGTCAAGTAACTTATGATACCAATTTAGTACCACAAACGCCGACTACTACTCCAATTGTCGCGATTGTGATTGCGACTACATCAGTCCCAGTGGCACCTTTTGTCGTTACACACATATCGACACCGGATGCTGTTAGGGGCGTTTATTTTACGAACTGGTCAGCAGGTACACCATCTTTTCGTAAGAACATGTTGAGTTTACTTTCAAGTACAACCTTGAATTCTGTTGTGATAGATGTGAAGGATTATAGTGGTAGGATAGGCTTCAATCTGGATGAAAACGGTACATCGTCCTCTTTACAAAAAATCGTTAACATGGGTTCAGTTCAAGATCGTATTCCAGACATAAAAGAATTTATTGGTAAACTTCACAAAATGGGAATTTATGTGATTGGTCGCGTGGCTGTTTTTCAAGATCCGTATGCGGTAAAAGTTAGACCGGAGTGGGCTGTAATAGATAAGAGAACTGGTAAGCCATGGAAAGATTCTGGTGGAGCATATTGGCTTGACCCAAATAATAAGGAGGTATGGAATTATATTTCTACAATTGGTCATGGAGCCTATAATATTGGCTTTGATGAAATTAATTTTGATTATATAAGGTTTCCATCCGACGGTGCAGTTTCGAATGCGGTTTATTCTTCGAGTACTATTTATTACAAGACTGTCACTACTACAAAAAACGCCAGTACAACTAAAATTGCCAGTACGACGAAGTCTATGGCAACTACTTCAGCAGTCGTGGTAAGACCTCGTATTATGAATAAACCTGCAGTCCTCAAATCATTCTTTTCTTATTTGCATGATCAATTTGCTTCTGATGGAATACCGATATCTGCTGATGTATTCGGTCAGACCACATCTGATTCTGGCGATATGGGGATCGGTCAACACCTAGAGAATGCTTTACCGTATTTTGATGCTGTGGCACCAATGGTTTATCCTTCACATTATATTGATGGTTTTATTGGGTATCAAAATCCAGCAGATCACCCATATCAAATAGTAAAATACGCTATGGACATGGCCGTTGAACGTGCTAAGGTCGCCTCATCTTCACCTTTGATTTTCCGACCATGGTTGCAAGCTTTTGATCTTGGGGCGATCTATACACCAGACATGGTAAGACTTCAAATCAAAGCTGCATACGACGCCGGTCTCACAAGTTGGCTCCTTTGGAATGCTGGAAGTGTGTACAAACGAGAAGCTGTAGCTACAGACGTAGAAAAAACTCCTATTGTGGTAAGACCAGTTGTAGAAAAGTTACCTGCGGTAAAAATGATTGCAACTACTACTAATATAGTTTCGAACATAAATATAGCCACGTCTACCAAACCTTTTTAGTGTAAGCAATATTTGAGAATTGTAAGAGTTGCTTGCCTATAATAATAAAGAGTGGTAGCATTTTTACGGAAATAGTATAGGAGTTAAATCGTTGTTTGCTCATACTAGAGTAGATGTGAAGGCGCTCATCCAAGATGAGGTTTGTCTATTCTATGGGGCTAGTATTAGTAAATAACATTGTGCGACCAATACAATTAGGGTCGTATATGGGGGGATGTGGTTATGGCAGGAGAAATGCCGAAGTCAGGTTCAGTGGGTAGTCCGGTTCAGGCGGCTCCACAAGGGCAAAAGTCAGGTGATCGTGCAATTTTGGACAAACCCGTGAGTGGTTTGTATGTGCCGGGAGCTACTCCGACGTACGTTGAACCGCCGTGGGTACACGCGCAACGGTGGCGTGAAGACAATGGTTTCGATGACTCCCACTGAGTTTTCGTGGGAGTGAAGTATTGATTTCTGGGTCCATTGTGATGAACAACTCGTTTGTTAATCACTCTGGACCCAGTTTCGCATCTGGATACATAGTGGACATGTGATCTTCTGAAGACATAGACCCTCGCGGTCTTTTTTTATGCTAAAATAGTTACAGTTCCAATAGCTTCATCTTTTTATAATACATGGACGATAATCGCGTTACATATTTTGCTGAGACCGATGCCCGCAAGAAACGGGTTAAGTTTGGCATTAAATCAAAAGATCGTACTCGTCACGTCTACGTGATCGGAAAAACTGGTATGGGTAAGTCTACTCTGCTAGAAAATATGGCTGTGCAAGACATCCAAAATGGTGAAGGTCTATGTTTTATCGATCCTCACGGAAAGACAGCGGATCTGCTTCTTGAGTATGTTCCAAAAGAGCGTGTCAAAGATGTGATAGTCATCGCACCTTTCGATGTCGAGTTTCCTATTTCATTCAACGTTCTCGAAAGTGTTGATCCTACAAAACGCCATCTCGTAGTGTCAGGACTGATGAGTACATTCAAGAAAATTTGGGTGGACGCTTGGTCTGCACGTATGGAATATATTTTGACCAACACTTTACTCGCACTGCTCGAAGCACCGGGTTCAACACTCCTTGGTGTGAATAAGATGCTTTCTGATAAAGAGTATCGTAAGGAAGTTGTTTCTCATATCCAGGATCCATCGGTTAAAGCTTTTTGGGTCAAAGAATTTGCCAACTATACAGAACGTATGGCAGCCGAAGCTGTGCCCTCGATCCAGAACAAGGTTGGTCAATTCACTGCCAACCCTCTCATTCGCAACATGATTGGCCAACCAAAATCTTCTTTTGATTTTCGTGAGGCCATTGATTCTCGCAAGATTATCATCATCAACCTTTCAAAAGGTCGTATTGGTGATGAGAATATGAAACTTCTTGGTGGTCTTCTTGTGACAAAGATCTATCTTGCAGCTATGTCACGCGCCGATGTCCCAGATCGTGTAATGAAAACTTTGCCGAACTTCTATCTTTATGTGGACGAATTTCAAAACTTCGCCAATGCCTCTTTTGCGGATATTCTTTCTGAGGCTCGAAAATATAAACTAAATCTGACTATTGCTCACCAGTATATTGAACAAATGGACGAAATAGTTAGTGCTGCTGTTTTTGGTAACGTTGGCACCATGATTGCTTTTCGTGTTGGCGCAACAGACGCAGAATTTCTAGAAAAGGAGTTTGCACCGTATTTTACGATTGAAGATTTGGTTAATCTCGGTTTCGCGCAGATATATCTGAAACTTATGATTGACGGTTTATCATCTACACCGTTCTCGGCTACGACCTTACCTCCGATTATCCATCCAGACATATCTTTGGTTAAGGAGATTATCGAATCTTCACGTACACAGTTTGCTAGTCCACGTGCCGGCGTTGAAGAGGGCATTATCAAATTCCATGATCCATTACCAAAGAAGCCCGTTGAATCATCTATAAAGAAAGTTACAGGTTCAGCGTCCGTAGATGTAGTAAAGAAAGCTACAAGCCCTATTTTTCAAGGCATCCCAAAAATTTCACCTCAGACTCTGCCTCCAATATCTACAGCACCACTATCTGTCACATCTACTCCTACGGCAAAGTCGATACCACAGCCTGTGACACCAAAACCACCTTACTCAACTAAGGTAACAAGTACGGTTGTTTCAACCACTCCTGTCGCACAAGCTTTATCACCCACACCCAATCCAGTGACCACTGTCAATGTTAAACCAGTCTCACTTTCTTCTCTTGCAAATACTTCGAAACACAGAAATGACCCAAAAGTTCAGTCTGCTGGCAATGTTAATGCACTAAAAAACGCTCTAGCAGCCGCCATGAGTAAATCTAGATCAGCTCCACCTCCAACACCAAAGGCACCGTTATCGGCTTCCTCATCCACACAACCTCAGTCGTCGTCACAACCCAAAAGCTCTTACGTTCCTAAGTCTTCCTCTAATTCCACTAATACTCCCGTTTCTAACTCTACACCTACATCTGGTTCTAGCTCAGAAGTTCCAGAAGATGTATTAAAAAAGATTCTGAAGATAGATTAAACTCCAACCCCTTGAAGCTTCAAGTTTTGTGTTATTAAGATTAAGTTCTTGCGTACGAATATACGACACGGGCATATGCCTTTATTAGTCCAAGTTTTGGGTGAGGGTAGTTGCTAGCATTAGAACGTACTATCTCCAACATCTCACGAGCTGCAGTAAGTCTTTTTTTGTGAGTAATATTGCCACCATGAATCCTATAACCAGTGACGACGTCATTCATGTTGGCAAATTTCCATCTTCGTCCGATGCGAAGCCAAAGATCATAATCATCTGAGATCATGAAGCGTGTGCTGTAGAGTCCCGTGTGTATGAGTGCTTCTGTACGACAAAGAAGTGTTGATTGTGCAAATTGATTGCGACGCAGTATAGTTTTTCTGATGTCACTATCTCGTGAAGGGAATATCATGGTTTTTAAACGTGCACCATTGACGTCTATGTAGACAATGCCACCACCGATCATGGCATGATCCGTATGTGTTTCCAAAAATTCTATTTGTTTTCTAAGTTTTTCTTTATCAATCCAGATATCATCACTATCTAACATGGCGATATACTCACCTTTAGCAGAACGTATTGCACGATTGCGTGTTGAGGCTATGCCCATGTTTTTGGGATTTTCAATTATGCTTACTCTGGGGTCATCTAGGTATTTTTTTGCGATAGCTACAGTTTGGTCTTTTGATCCGTCGTCAATGATAATGAGCTCGAAATTTTCGTATGTCTGAGATAGGGTACTCTCTATACTTTCAGCAATGAATTTTTCACGGTTGTAAGCAGGCATGATGACAGACACGAGTGGGTAGGAAACATTTGGTGAGTTTTTTGTCATATGTTTTATAGTTGTATCCACGACTCTGGAATTATATCAGGTGTAGGAATTTTTGGGTCAGCCCATAGAATAGGTGCTACTACTATCTTGTTTGGGCTTGAGTCTAACCATGCACCCCACCAACTGAATGTAGAGTTGGCAATTATATGGTGTGTACACTTTGATATTAGGGTCATTTCTTCATAGTCCTTTGTTCCAGGATAAGAAATAAAGTTGATTTTTCCTGCTGACTTTATATTTGATTTTGCCCAGTCTATATCGTCTGCTGTGATGAATATGTTCAAATCTTTTTCGTCAACACCAGATTTGTCTGCAATATATTTGATAGCTCTACTATAATACTCTGGTGTGCAGACGGCTTTTTGGAACATGGGGTCATTCAAATAATCTGTTCTTCTTATACTGAGTGATACGCTGATTTTGCAAGATTTTATTTGTTGTTCTTTCAACGCTGTTTTTTGTTCGAGCGGTTCATTCAAGGTAAGTTCTGCTTGAATCTTTTCTTTTATATCTAAGAAATATTTTTCACTTTGCCAAAATCCTATATGATATGATCCGTCACGGCATTTTTTGTATTTTGGATTAAAGGCTAGAGAATTTTCTGGAAATAAAAGCATTCTTACTCTTTGCATAATTTTCTTCGGTATTGTGTAAAATTTCTTCGCTTCTTCCGTTGGTATAATCTTTGCTTTAATATTAAATACATCTAGTTTGTAAGTGCGAGGGGTATTACCATTGATATATGCAGGATCGTCGTATGCATACGTATCTAGACCGAGCTCGACATCATGCTGATTGGCTACACTCCTTCCAAAGGCATACTGGAAGAGTTGATTACCTAGTCCGCCTTTTAGTCTGACAATAATCATATTACTTTTTTGTGAACCAGAAACAACCACATGCCCAATCCTGATTTTTCACCAGATTTTTATCAGCATTTGTGATCAAACCACTTTCTTTGAAGTTATCGGGTATCATTGAAAATTCCTTCAATTTCAAACTCTTGAACATATCCATAACCTGTTCATATGAATAGATTCTGTGTGAGTTGAACTCAATTAGAGGTTTTCCTATAGGAGCGACGAAGATGAATGTTCCGTTTTGTTTCAATACACGCGCTAGTTCTTTTGATGCCTTGAGATCACCGTTTGCATCTATTGGGTCTCCGTATCGTCCTAATCCGACATGTTCGATGGTATGCATACATGACAAAGACTCAACGCTGTTGTCCTCAAATGGTAAATTCAATAGGTCAGCCTGTTTACATTGGAGATTACTCAAAATAACGTTTGCTGGTCTGTAATCATAAAATTCTACTGGTACAAATGCTGACAAGAGAGTGCTGAAATGTAGTATAGAGGATATGTCTATGTGTTTTGTAGGTCGATTTTTGGCAACTATTCTTGCTGCCCAAGCTGGATGATAGGTATAGTGAGGATCAAAATTTGTGGTTTTAGTCTTATCAAAGAGACTAGGGAATAATTTATATGAAGTGCTAACAAAACGGCCGTCACCTAATTTTTTTGCTGATTTTTTGTATCTAAAATAGTCTTTAATAAAAGGAGGATATTTGTAGACCCATACAACCATAAAAAAAACTGATCTAACCCAAAAAGATCTGGTAAGCTTGATAAATAATTGTTTTGATTTGCTCATGTTTTATTTTGGTATTCCTTTTGTTATCTTTTTTAGTACTCTCTTGAAAAGATTTTTTTCTGGTATTTTGGTGACTACGAATTTTAACATGTCATCTGTATATTTTTCTATGTCTCTAGTTTTTATATTTGGTGAAAGAGCATAAATCGATCTCATGATGTTGTATGTCAGTATTGGAGTACTGACACCCTTTTTTACCACACTTGTAAAATTATTAATAGCATCTTCGTATCTCTTTGTTCTGTGGTTGTAGGTTCCCAGAAGGAATAGCTGACTGACTGAGTCGTTATTAGTATTTTCTGATAAATATCTTTCTACGCCATTCTCGGTAATATATTTTCTAAAATTTGGAATATACAATTCGTCCCCGAGTGTATCTGCCATTCTAGAGATCAACTTTAAGATATTATCTTCCTGTAAGGAAGAATTTTTGAATATATCATAAGCAATTATTGCTTCTCTTGTTTTATCCGAGAATAAATAAAAGATGTCTTCCAATATAAAGTAGAAGTTTTTTGAAAATTGTCCTGATTCATAGACGCGTTGAAAATAGGACTTTTTATGAGCCTGGCGATGATAGAAAAGTGTATCTCTACAGAAGTAAACTTTGTTACCTTTTGCCAGATAGCGGATCTCAAAACACTGAGTATCAAAGCCGTGATTTTCTGGGTACCCTTCAGTTTTTTGGTATGATTTTTTTGTATACAGGAAATTGTCTAGGAGGACGGCTTTTGGTGAAATTATGTCTGTCAATTCAACGTTTCTCTGGCCTATATCATATTTGTGGCTCTCGTATTTATTTAGATTATTACCATAGAAAAAACGTCTTTCGGAAAACGCTACACCATCTGCATTTAGTTCTTTCAAAAAGTCGATCATTTTTTGAAGTGATCCTTGAGTAAAAACGTTATCACTATCAAGACAATATATAAGATTTCCTTTCGCTTCTTTGATACCAGTGTTCCTCGCTGCGCCACCACCCATATTTTCTGGATGATTGATTATCCGGACATCCTTTTTTCCGTTGGCTAATTTCTCTAGTATTTTTGCAGTGTTGTCAGTCGAAGCATCATTGACCATGATGATCTCGAATGTGGTTTTCAGTCCTTGAGTGAAGCAGGAATCAAAAGATTGTTCTACTGTTGCCTCACAGTTATAACAGGGAATTATTATAGATAATTCTAGGTTCATGGTGTTCTTTGTGTTTTTATTATATTTTCCCAATTATGATCTTTTTCCAATAATCCAACATAATAATATTGGGAAGGTCTTTACCTGCGTAGTTATTATATATCATTGCAAGCTCATTTTCAGTGAGCTTTGTCAGCTCATTCCAATTATCTATCAAAAAGATTGGAAGCTTTTGGTTGATCAAGAGTTGATTGTGTGAAGTATTCCTTATTATAGGAACTGTGCCTAATATGATAGCTTCCCATGTTCTGTGACAGTCGACGCCATTTCCTTCTGGCGACGCGACAAATTTGTACTCATTGAGGGTGCGAAAATATTTTCGTGGTTCAATTCTATTTTGAATCGGATCAGCCGCAGTGCTTTTTTTGAGGGATTCAAGAGCCGTCGTTCTTTCTCTAGGGTTTGTGTTTACGTTGAAGCCGTAAAGTATTCTATTTTTCTTCTGTACCAGATTACGTTTTAATTTTTTGTAATCTTTCAATAAATACCATCCGCTCATAAACCATTTTATATTTTCGATTCCAATTGGAATCGGAACAATTTTGTTGTGTTTGAATGTATTATTTTGTGCGTACCATACGATAATTTTGTCGTCTATATAATGAGTTTTTGATTCATTAACAATAGTATCGCTATTGTGAGTGATCAGTTTGTATTTTGTGTGAATATCCGTATGTATAGTATTGAACCACTCGTCTATCATATCGGAGTTTACAAATACGATATCATTCTCTTTTATAGAATTAGCTTTGCATTTCTTTGTTTCATCAAAAATATGATCAGCCATTGTCCGAAAACCATCTCCACTTATAAAAGGGAAGCTAGTAGGTCTATATCCAAGTTTTGAACCCAAAAAGCGCAATATCTTACCTTGCGCCTTGAACAAGAAGTTATTCAGGTATGAATTATTCATTGATCTTATTGTCACATCCATAATACAGTGATTGTAGTATGTTTTTGTTACCCCAGCCGTCTTTCTCTTTTAATACAACAAGGTCTTCTTGTGGGTACGTTGATTGGATCGCCAAGTTCACAGCAAACTCCTCGGATAATCTTCGTGCCTCCCCACGCACCTTTTCGTCCGTGAGGAAACTAAGCGAAGAAGAACAGATGGTATTGTTTATGTCACGCATCTTTTTTGCTACATCTTCTGTCATGTATTTTGGTGGCATAGACAGAAAAGCAGCGACGCAATGTCGATATGAGAGCCATTCGTTTTTATTTGGGAATAAATTTACTAAAGTGGAAACTTCTGCAGGTCTGTCTTTGAAGTTATGGGCGTGTGCCAGCATGGTTATTTTGGTTCTATCCAAGACAGGATCATCATGCCATATTCCATCTGCATCAGTATCTATTTGATTATTTTTTGCCGCTTCTATGTGAACCTCGATCTTGAAATACTGCCAAGGTTTTGAAACTGTAGCGTATTTGTCTAATATCTTGACCCTATCTGGATAGTCAAATTTTCCAATATTAGTTTTTAAGTAATTTGCACAAACGGTATCGCAATACAATACAAATGAGTGCAAAGTGTTAAGGGAGTGGAGAGAGTTTATGTTGACGACAGCCATGTCTGCATATTCGGTCTTCTTTATGCATAGAATAGCGAAAGTGTAATGCGGTACTTCTTTTGCACCGAATAGCTTGACCAAAATCTTTCGTCTTTTCCTTCTAATTATCAGGTGAAATCTGGCCATCATGTAATAGATGGGTTTGATAAGTTGCTTGATGGGTTTTGGTAGCTTGTCTTTCATTTGACTATTTAGTATATAAACTTTTTGACATATTTGTTTATAAAAAAACTATTTTTATCTTTATAATACTCCCAGTCAATTGTCCCACGTTTGAAGACTATGAATGGTATATTACCTAAATAAGAAGCAGATGCGGCGAAGCTACTATCTGCTCCAATGATAGTATCAGTTTTCGAAAGGATCCATAAATCTTCTACAGCCCTGTAATTTGTAATGGTTATATTTAACTTGCCAAATACACCCTTGTTAATTTTTCCATCTGAACATATGACGAAGCATACATCATCACTGTTGTATTTAAAGAAATTCAAATAATTAAGCAATATCTCATATACTTCTGTTTCATGAAAAGAAATTCTGTCGTTGTCCAACTTTTCGTTAACAGTATCTCCTAGTCGTATATGTATGCCCACAATTTTCTTAAAATCTTTTCTTATCTCATTTATGTGGTTTTGAATTTTTTCTATAATATAAGTTTTTGGAACAAATTTTTCAATAATTGCTTTTCGATATTTCTCCATTCCTTGTGGATTTCTAAAAAGCCATCCATATAGATATAGTGTCTCTGGGTTTCCTTTTAACATTGTATCTATTGAAATACCATTTTCTATATCCGTGCTCTTACTTGGGGGAAGTGTGATTATTTTGCTTGTTGTCCTCGCTATAAATATTGGCTTATCATTACTTGGGTGCTTTTTAAAAGGATTAACGAAAAGTTCGACAAAAAATCTGTATCTTTTCCATATGAAAATCTTGAAAGTCAATTGATGAATTTGATCCGGGTCTACCAAGACGGATTTACGTCTCACGAATGTAAACATATCAACCCACGTAGTGTAAGGTTCATAAAAGAATTTTCTAATAAGAGATTCTTTTCGTGGGTATCTATTGGTTAGACGGAAATAAACTTTTGCCAATAGATTTGATAATATAGATCGACTTTTTAAAGCAAAATATTCCTGATATTCAAAAAAACACCTAGCATCAAACTCTTTTGAAGTCTCCATACAGTAGGCATAAACAGACATCATCAACCAGACTTGATTGCCAAGTCTCCCCCCATTGTGCATTAATATAGAAATTTGTTTTTTCATGCTCGATGTTTTATTTTGGCTCGATTATCATCAGATCGTTATCTTGTCTGTAGGAATAAAATTCATTGTATTTATCTAGGAAGTTTTTTAATTTTTCTAGAGTAGGGTAGTCGTGTGTACCGTTAAATTCTCTCATATCATCTATTACTATTACATGGTGTTTATTTTTATAATCAAATATTGTTTGCAATTCTTTGATTATAGGAGTCTCAAAATCACCCTTGGCTGTACCTGCACCAGAATAATGTGCATCTAGCCAGAATAGGGCTGGTTTCTTTATTTTTTCTATAAGTTCTTTGATAATTACACCACTATCTCCGAGTATGAAATTTATATTCTTATGTTTGTAACCAAGAGCTTTGCTTTGGTGATATAGGGTAGGATCTAATTCTATTGTATATAGTTCTTTAAAATATTGTGCCATCCATACGATTGACCCTCCACCTGCGGTACCAGTTTCTACGAACGTGTCTAGTTTATGACGTCTCGCGCAACTTAAGAGAATCTTCCTTTTATATGCCATATGGGCTGGTACAGGTTTGTTTTTTATATTCCACAAGACGTACTTACTCCAGTATTTGATGAATTCTATGTTCTTTACACCTATTATTGGTTTTCCGATTCTTTTTATTTGGTCTTTGATACGGTTCCATTTTACTCTTCCATGTGAATGACTGAAATGTGTAAGTTGACCCTCAATTATTTTTTCTTTTGGAAAAGGAAGACCCATACTAAAAGATGGAGCCCTAGAAAAAACATAATCACCATTATAACCAGTAATTAGATACGTTAGGTTCGAACTATCGAAGAGTGAACTATATGATGTGTCAAAATTACTGAATTTACTGTATAAATCTTTTGTAACAAATATACAATTTGTCCTAGTGATTGCGACAAGCTCGTATCCCATAGTTTTTGTTAGATCTTTTAATGCCAAAGCAGAAGAACCAAAAAAGCTATCTTCCTTGGATACTATATGCATATCTGCGGGGATCGTTGGATTGTATTCCGCTATAATGACCGGAGGTCTCAGCTTCCCAAGATTTTTGAGAATATGGTATTCGTTTCCGTCTATATCTACCGATAATATCTTTACAGATTTAATGTCTATGTTATTGCTCTTAAGTAAATTTTCTAGAGAGTTTATTCCTACGGGTGTAACATAACTATTGATGCACACACAATCATATTCCGCGACAACACTTTGTAAGTTAGAAAATTTTTCTTTATCTGCTTCTATTAATACTCCTTTCCATCCATTGGTCCATAGATTGGCGGTATTGGATAGAAGTACTCCGTCCCAAGCGCCAAACTCAATACAAGTACCTTTTTGGGTACCTGTAATGCGTAATATTTCTTCAAGTATTCCATCTTCGCCATACTGAGAAAAGATGTTTTTACCATATTCCATCAATGTATTATTTTTCATTTTGGTCTTGTTTATGTCTTTTAATTATTAGTATTGTCATAATATAAGTCTTTATATCGTTCCAGTCTTCTGGCTCAAATAATCCAAAACATTTGTATAATATAATATAAATAAGTACAGATAAGATACCAGCTATTATTACCGTAGTTAAGTTTGTTACAAAAGGAGATATGATATAGGTATCAATTAACAAGACTATCACAGAAGTTGCCAATATGCCGGTTATTTTTTTTATATAGTATTTTTTTCTATTAGTAAGATTTAAAAAGTTTCTCTCTGTGTAGTAGAACATATAGAAGACGGGCAGCACTGAAATTAGGTATGCCCAAGCTGCTCCTAATATGCCATATTTTGGTAGTAGGATTAACAATAGCAATGTGTTCAGGATACTCATAATCACAGACATTGTGGTCGTGAACCTTAATTTTTTTAGTCCAATAAGGAAATTTGATAGTGGACCAGAAAGCGCTAGAATAAAATTGGTTGCTGCCAAAATAATTAGTATCTTGTAAGATTTTTCTGCAAAATCTATATTTATCCAATACAAAAGAATTTTATATGAAAATGCAATTGCCGGAACGGTTATAGCTGCTGAAACCATCGTGATTAGTCTGAAAGATCTTATATAGAGAGACTCCAATCGATCTCTTTCTCCACTACCTTCAAAATGTGATGTGGTAGGGAATACGGTGGTGCTTAAGGTGTTCGCTAAGCTAGGTATTCTAGTAGTGACGTTACCAGGTACACTATAATAACTTAAATAACTTGGACCGACGAAGAAGGGAATTATTAGTCTATCCAGATACGTTAGGGCATTGTTCGCTATATTGTTTATTGATATGGCTAGGCTGAATTTTAGCCCATCTTTTACTTCTTTCTTATCCCAACTTAGTTTGTATCGTGCCTGGGGCATGACTTTTTTTCCGTAGTAAAAATTTGCTAGGCATATCAGTATGCTAACAGCCAGCTGTGCCAAAAATATTTCCAATAGTGAACCTTTATTAAGTACTATAATCAAAGTACTAATACTTGAGATTGTAATCGACGTTATTCCTATTAAATTACTTATGTCAAATCTTTGAAGGGAATACAATATGCCACTGTAAACCGTATCGATTGTATTGAAGAAGAATATTCCTCCGCCAATCAATATTAATAATGAATAATGTCCATATTCTATAGAGCTACTTGATAAGAGTGGTAAATTTGTATGTGCGATGTATGCGAGAATACTACTGATAGCCAAACCGACAAAAGAGATAATTACGAACATTGAATTACCTGTGAAGACAAGTCTAGATATTGCAGTATCATCTTTGCTTCCGACGTAATAAGCAAGGTTTCTCGTAACTGACATTCCAATTCCAAAGTCTAGTAACCCAAGAAGAGATATGACTGTATTAATAAATATGTATATACCATAATTCCTGATACCTAAATTGTATATGATTATTGGTGTAACAAAAATTGTTAATAATGTTGGCCAGATATAACCCAACAAGTTATGTAATATATTTTTAAATGTGGTAAATGTAAAAGACTTACTTTGCATGTATTTTCTTTCCTTCTTTTACTTGTCTATCAATCCACTCAAAAGTTTTACTTATACCACTCTCAAGTTTTGCTTTTGGTGCCCAACCTAATTTTTGTTTAATGAGTCTATTGTCGGAATTTCTGCCACGTACTCCAAGAGGGCCTTTTATATGCTTGATTGAGATATTTTTGTTTGCAATTCTTGCTACCATCTTGGCAAGGTCATTGATACTGATCATCTCATCAGAGCCAATGTTTACTGGTCCCTTGAATGAATCCTGGCTCATAAGTTTACGTACACCATCCAGGCATTCATCAATATACAAAAAAGAACGTGTTTGTTTTCCATCTCCCCATATCTCTATGGTTCCACCATCATTTATTTTTGCTACTTTTCTACACATAGCCGCTGGTGCTTTTTCTCGTCCGCCAGTCCATGTGCCCTCCGGTCCAAAAATATTATGGAAACGAGCAATTCTAACACCAAGTCCATAATTTCTTTGGTAAGAAAGATAAAGTCGTTCACTAAAAAGCTTTTCCCATCCATATTCGCTATCTGGTGCCGCTGGATAGGCAGAATCTTCTGAACATTTTGGTTTGTCTGTGTTTTTTTGATTATATGCTGGGTAAATACATGCTGACGATGAATAGAATATCTTGTCATATTTTTTCTGTCTTCCTAGATCTGCAAAATTTAGGTTAATAGTTGCTGAATTATGCATTACGTCGGCATCGTGATCGCCACTAAATATATATCCTGCACCACCCATATCTGCCGCCAATTGGTATACTTCGTCAAATTTTTTGACTTTTCCATCAAATAATTTTTCACAAACGAGCTGATTTCGTAAATCTCCGATGATAAACTTGTCAGCTTCGGTTTTGCTGAATTCTGGCCATTTCAAGTCGACACCCATTACCCAATATCCTTCTTTTTTTAGACGTTTGACCAGATGATTACCTATAAATCCTCCCGCACCACAAACCAGTGCCGTTTTTTGTTTTTTCATGTATATATTGGTTTAATTATTTAATTGACAGATTATACCATTTTTATATATTTGTCACCTAATATTATTTTGTAACATATGTTATAGTGTCTCCTACCTTATTAATTTATTTGCACAAACCATGACCATCAAATCAATCTTACGTCGCTTTACTATTATTATTCTTTTTGTCATACCTTTTTTCCCAATAATCGTGGTTGATTCTTTTTTCTTCCCGTTTATCACAGGTAAGGCGTTTTACTTCCGTATTCTTGTCGAATTTGCCTTTGCTGGTTGGGTTCTACTGGCTTTCCTTGATGCAAAGTATCGTCCAAAACTAAACCCTATCACTATAGCAGTAACGATTTTTGCCATCGTAACATTGGCAGCTGATCTCTTAGGGGCAAATCCTATTAGAAGTTTTTGGTCCAACTTTGAACGTATGGAAGGCTGGTTGGTGATTTTCCATCTATGGATGTTCTTTATCGCTATTACTTATACCTTTGGTTCTGGTGAAGAAGGGAAGAAGATGTGGCATAGGTGGTTTGTTTCTTCTTTGATAGCTGCTACTTATGTCGCTGGTCGTGGCGCTTTGCAGTGGGCCGGCAAAATTGCCATAGAGCAAAGTGCCAGTCGTCCCGACTCTACTTTGGGAAACACAGCATACTTGGCAGTGTATATGTTGATCCACTCCTTTATTGCGATCTACATGTTCTTGTCTGTCCGTGCACGATTGGCTGCTTCCAAAGCTTCATCTGCTGCCTCTACTTTTTCTGAAAAAATTTCTCAGTTCTTTACTTCGTCTCAGTGGGTTTATGTTGTATTAGCGATATTCTTTGCAGGTATCTTATATAGTACTGCTACTCGTGGTGCTATCATTGGTTATGTTGGTGGTCTTCTCTTGACTTTGATTTTATTTGCTATCTTTGGTGGTAGTGATATTAGTTCGAATAACAATTCAAATATATGGCGCTGGATTTCTGGAGGCATAATCGCCCTGGTCGTTCTATTGGGTCTTGCGATTTGGCTTAATCGTGCCAATCCTGTTATTGCCAACAATCAAACACTTGGTCGTCTGACTTCTATTTCTTTATCAGAGTTCAAGACAGAAGGTCGCGCATATATTTGGCCGATGGCTTTGAAAGGTTTTACCCAAAGACCAATTCTCGGTTGGGGTCAAGAAAATTTTAACTATATATTCAATGCAAATTATAATCCTGGAATGTGGGGTCAGGAGCAATGGTTCGATCGTGCTCACAGTGTATTCCTCGATTGGTTGGTAGCTTCGGGACTTATCGGTCTTATCACTTACTTATCTCTCTATATATTGTTTTTGGTAGTGTTGTGGAAGTCCAAACTCTCTGTTGCGATGAAAACCGTTTTTACTGGACTAATGGCTGGCTATGCCATAAACAACATCTTTGTGTTTGATAACTTAGCTAGTTATGTATCCTTCTTTGCACTGCTAGGTTTTGGTGCATTTCTGTCAATACATCATTCTCACTCTGTTGTAGATGCACATTCACACAAAGCATCTGTGTCTTCAAAAACATTTTCTCTTGATGCTATTACATATATCATTGCGCCGGTCATAGTTGTATTTTTGGTTATTGGTGTTTATTTCTTGAACATAATTCCGCTTCAAGCAAATACCACTCTTATTAACGCTCTGCAGGATTGTCAAAGTAGCAAACCAAGTGTTAGCTCTCTTCAGGCAGCATTGGATGTTGGTAGTCCTTTAGCAAACCAAGAAATTCGTGAGCAGATTCTTTCATGTGCTCCGTCGATAATAGGTGGTCAATATCCAAACGCAACTAAACAGGATTTCATGACTCTTGCTCTAAAAGTTATAGATGATCAAATTGCCGCTACACCTAAAGATGCTCGTATATACACTCTTGGTGGGTCGTTCCTAACATCAACTAGACAATTCGATAAGGCGTTACCAATGCTAGAAAAGGCCCATGCACTTTCTCCTCTTAAGCAAAGTATAGATTTTGATTTGGTATCGACTTATATAAATCTTGGTAAGACAGATGAAGCTGTAACATTATTGAAGAATGCATATGAGTCAGCCAAGGATGATTCTCAGACAAAAGTTGCTTACGCAGCTACTCTGGTGATTGCTGGTAGAGAAGCTGAAGCGCACACTATGTTCGGTGATGATCCAAGTGTTTTTGAGAATAATATTATGGCTCAAGTTTATACTTCTTTGAGACAGACCGATAAAGCTATGGCTATATATCAAAAATTGGCAGACGATAGTCCAAAAGATGCCAATGCGCGACTTCAACTTGCCCAAGCACAATATACTGCCAAGATGATCGACAAGGCTATCGTTACTCTCCAAGGTATAGCAAAGGATTTTCCAGATTATACAGATCAAGCAAATCAAGCTATTAAGCAGTTACAAAAAGAACAGACAAAATAAGGTTAAGTGGAGCCTGCAGATTAATTCATAGTATAGCTGTGGAAAAACTTATTGATTTGATAGTCCAAACGTGATATATTTCCACATGTGAGTACCTGTGTTGGGCACTCTTCCAATAAATGTCTCGCAAAGTGCCGCCCTCGGCGGCCTTTTGCGTGATGGGAATAAAAAAGTGAAACATATTCCATTTCTGTCCAGCTCACGCTATAATACGTTTGGATTGTACCAAATGACGGCGACGGTTGTACTCACATTATATTTAGACATATTATTTGGAGCTCGCACCCGTCGCCATCATTGGGCGCAAAAACAATGATCATTCAAGAAAACATTCCACTTGCTTCATACACGACTTTTAAGATCGGCGGTAATGCCCGTTTTTTTTGTAAGGTTACAAACGAGGATGAGTTAATCGAAGCGGTAAAGTTTGCACACGAGAAAGGTGTGGCTGACACATCATTGTCTGGTGCACCTTTGCCAATTTTGGTGTTGGGTGGTGGATCAAATCTTTTAATTTCCGATGACGGTTTTCCTGGACTTGTAATAAAAAATGAAATAAGAGGAGTTACAACAGAGTTGAATATTGAATCTGTTACTTCAGATAGTGGTTTCAAATTTGTTTCTGCTGGATCAGGTGAAGTTTGGGATGATATCGTGGCATATATCGTTGATAGGGGACTTTGGGGAATAGAAAATTTGTCAGCGATTCCCGGAACAGTTGGCGCAACTCCAGTTCAAAATATTGGAGCATATGGCGCTGAAGTTTCTCAAGCTATTTCTTCTGTGCGAGTTCTTGATACAAAAGACTTTGATTCTAAATCACCAAAGTTCGTCGAATTTTCTAATGCCGAATGTAAATTTGGTTATCGCGATAGTATTTTCAAACACGAACACGGCCGTTACATTATTTCGCGTGTAACTTACAAATTATCCAAGAAAGGTGAAGTCACAATGAATTACAAAGATGTCCGTGATTATTTTAATAATAAGAGAATTTTAAAACCGACTATTTCTGAAATGCGCAAGGCCGTCGTCGAAATTCGTGCTAGCAAATTACCTGATTGGACAAAGTGGGGAACTGCAGGATCTTTTTTCAAGAATCCATATATTTCTGTCGCAAAATTTGTTGAACTCAAAGTGAAGTATCCAACTTTACCAGGTTTTCCTGAACTAGATGGTCGTGTGAAAGTTTCGCTTGGTTGGATTTTTGATAAGGTTTGTAATGCGCGCGGTCTCGTGATCGGCAATGCTGGAACTTATGAAAAACAGGCTCTCGTTCTCGTCGCGAAACCTGGCGCAAAAGCTGTAGATGTAAAAGCTGTGGCTGATGAGCTCATTTCTCGAGTTAAAGAAAAAACTGGGATTGTTATCGAGCCAGAGGTGGAATGGGTGGGGTAGTAAATTTTGGTCGCACTAATTAAATTTTTCAAGTAGGGATTTTTGATTGACAATTTTCTTTTTAGGAGTAGTTTTGAATGTGGACGAAGAGTATGCTCTTCACAAATCAACAACTAACGGAGGCAAAGTATGACTACGGTCAGAAATCCAGGTAGTGATGCGGGAGTAGCACCAGCGGTGGATTCGGAATTGGCGGCGGAAACGGCAGCAAAACAGGCCGTGATTGATGAACAGTTCAAAATCATCAGGACGTGCTTGTTCCATCTGATGTCGGCCGCACGGAATTCCATGTTTGGAAAACCGTTGTATAGTATTGTTTATCAGGAGTCATCTATTCATGGTTCTGTAACGGTTACTGATTGTGAAATGAACGAAGAAGTGATTCAGATCATCTCGGGGAGTGACAAGGAAGATGGTTTTCTTAACACTAATGATTCTGAAAATTACGAATTTCGTTCGGTATGTCTCGCTAGATCAGGACATTTGATACTGATCTCGGTTACAAGACCTGTTAAGGATATCCTCGAAAAAATGGGGGACGTATTTGGTGTCTGTTCGGAAGATGGATGAGAGCCTAATCAGGGAACTACTTGCGCTAAAAGACGGTGCGTGCAGACGAATTACTCACGCTATTGTTTATACCGTCAATCAACAGGGTCAGGAAGCTCGTCGTCGGGGAGGGGATTTGAACAGAGTTCTCCATATTCTTCAGTCTGGCCTCCTGTCTGTCGAGATACGTGCCGGCAGGGCACTTCCTCCTCCTGACGGTCTATTGTTTTGGTAATCGTTATCGGTTTCTTTAAGCCGCCCATTTCTTTGGTAAGTATCAGAGAAGTGTTGCGGCGATATATCTCATAATTAACTGTTACCGAGACTGTCTTGGATTTTCAGGGTTGCCGAATCGCTTTTGCACATCATACAGTTTTGTAATACGTCGTGCAATTTCTTGTTGCAGAAGTCTGTGATTAAG
>Ga0209697_10001287_pt1 | contig 39109 bp, 41 predicted proteins | sample AliMusrvi5mmetaG_FD_184115 | JGI IMG/M metagenome (GOLD analysis project Ga0209697, IMG submission 184115) | Freshwater lake bacterial and archeal communities from Alinen Mustajarvi, Finland, to study Microbial Dark Matter (Phase II) - Alinen... | ecosystem: Environmental > Aquatic > Freshwater... | reverse complement strand
GTGATATTCCCGTTGATCGTTAGACTCGTGCCAGCAGTGTATGGCTCCAGGACAAATCTGGTTTTTGTTGCATAGTCCAGCACGACCGCCGAACCGATCGTCAGCGATCCAGAAGTTTGCGTAATAATGCTCCCATCCGTGCTCAGAGCCGAACTTCCGAGTTTCAGCGTGCCGCCCGTAATTGTGGTGTCGGTGCTTGTATTCGTGATTGTTCCAACCGTCACGGTGCTGCCGATTGTCACCGCGCTGGTTGACCCGGTTGTTATGGTGGGTGTGAAGCTGGCGTTATTGCCATCGACCCATTGGATCAGGGGGTTGCTCCCACCTGTAGCGCTGCTCCACAGTGTGGTGGAGGTGTCCCATGCTCCATTACCGGCCTGAAGATTCGCCGAAGTGCTCGTGTCCCAATAATACATCGTGCCGGCGGCGGATGCGCTTTGCCCGATCGCGGCAAAACCGAGCACGGCCCACAATGCGGCACACGGCAAATGCTCGGGAAACAGGCCGGCGCGTGACAGGAGTTTTATGAATGATGAGGTTTTCATGGATGGTAATTGGGGTTGGTGTTCGATCTGCGTGCGGAGTGTCTGCCCGCCGCGAATCTCGGTCAAAAGGATTCCAACTAGCACAGGCGAGCCACGCTTGGGTTCACGCTCCGGCTCACCTGTGCGAGTGATTCCCGTATTGTCCGGCAGCGTGCGTTCGGGTGTAGTTGGGGGAAAGGACAGCTTCTTGAACTTTTCATTTTCACTGCCAGTCAATCGGGCGCGTTGGCGTTCGCGGAGCGGCTTCACGCTCGTGGAACTTTTGGTTGTCATCGCGATCGTCGGGATTTTGGCGGCGCTGTTGTTTCCGGCCTTCAAAGGGGGGACCCAAAAAGCCATGGCGGCAAAGGGGACCAGCAATCTGAGGCAACTCGCGCAGGCGCAAATGCAATACGCATCGGATACTGGAGGGGCATATACCCCGCTTTGGGTTTCGGGCGATTTCAGTTGGCAGGTCTATCTCGCCCCGTATCTCGGCATCGACCATCCCAACAAGTATGACACGGTTTTCTGGAACGGGCTGCGGATGGACCCCCATTCGGTTTTCAACATGCCGGACAGCACCCCCATATCGCAGCGGGCGGCAGGGGCGACTTCGATCGGGATGAACGCCAAGATCACGGATTCCAACAACTGGAACCGTCGCGTGGTCGCCGTCGCCAAGCCGTCCCAGACGATCCTGTTGGGAGAAATGCCGCGCGACGAGAACAGCGACAGCGCGACGCCGATGAATGCCGGCTCCAACTACTACTTGGGGTTCAACCGCAGTGGAAGAACGCGAGTGCTCATGGTGTTTTGCGATGGCCATGCGGCCGCCTTCGCGCCGGCACTTCTCGGTGATGACCCGACGACGCGCCCGACCGGAGAACCGGACCTCTGGCGTTGGTGGTGACCGTGCCGGACGGACAAAGCGCTGCACCGGGCGACATTTCCCGCGCGACAACCGCCGACTCCGGGCCGTTGCTCAACCTCAGCACTCTGGCGGGCTGGAACCAGTTGGAGCAAGATTGGCTCCGGCTTTTGGAATATTTTCCTGATGGCTGCCTGCTGATGAGAGCTGCCGGGAAAGTCGTCGCCTCGGCAACAATCATGCCCTATCTGGAAAAGGGGGCTTGGCTTGGCATGGTTCTCGTCCATCCGGAAAGCCGGGGAAAAGGTTGCGGGAAAGCGATCGTGTCCGCCGCACTCGAGCTCGCCGCAAAGCTCGGATTTTCTTGGGTGGGACTCGATGCCACGGAAGCCGGGCGGATTGTTTACAACAAGCTGGGATTTTCCGACTGCTTTCCGGTCCAGCGTTGGAGAACAATCGGGAACGGAAAATGTGGTGGACGACAAATGGAGACCCCTTCGTCTCAGGGAACCTTGGTCGGCCATAATCTTGGAAGTTTCGAACCGAGCCCCGCTGATCGCCTATGGATAGAACATCTACTCCAAGAGAAAGGAACCTCATTGCTCACGCGATCCGGATCCTATGCGCTGCTTCGTCCGGGCCGTGAGGCATGGCATGCGGGGCCGGTGAAATCCGGAACTGCGGATGACTTTGCTCGCCTGCTCAACAAGGCATGCGCACTCTGCGGCGAGGATCAGATTTATCTCGATTGCTTTTCCCATCCCGGGTTGGACCGCGCGTTGGAATCGGCGGGCTTCGAGCCGTTCCGGCATCTGACAAGGATGGTTCTGGGTCGGGATGCCCTGCACGAGCCGGAGGTGCCTTGGGAAATTTACAAAGGATTCGAGTGGGGCTGAGCCCCGCTCACTTTTTGTTCTTCGAGAACCAGACAGCTATTTCCTGAAGTTCCTTGTGCTCCGCCTCTCCAAGCGCCGGGGTTTCCGAAGGCTTCATCATCTGCTGGGCGACATCCTCGGCGTGCTCGTCAAGCCGCTTGCTCCCGGCCTCACTCCAGTTGTCCCGCTTCTTCCGCAGGAGCAGTTTCGGCATGAACAGTTCAGCCCGGAAAAACTCGGCGGTGTGGAGGTGGTCCAGATACGAGCCGGTGATCCCGACCTCGCGCGTCACATCAACCGCCAGGTTTTTCTCGTTCGTGTCCACCCCGCGCAGGAAGCGGTTGACGTAGGAGATCATCTCGTTGTCCATCACCGCCTGGGCCGGGCTGATCGTCAACTCGGATTCGAGCTGACCCACACCCCAGATATTCGAAACCCCGTGCGATATGTGGCTCGCAAATCCGAACATCTTTTCGAGGGCGGCCTGGCTGTCCGGGCACATGGACTCTGTCGAAACCCAGGATGCCGAGGGCAGATTGTAATGGCGTCCCATGGCCGCTGAGATCGCGGCGAGCAGCGCGTTCTCGGGCCCGCCGGTGACGGCGATCATGGTGCGCATGTCGAACACGTGGGCAAGCCCGAGATTATAAATGCAGGGACGGCCGGGCTCCATGAGCTGGACAGCGACAATTCCTCCCAAAATTTCGGCGTTGCCGACGGCCGCCGCTCCGGCAATCGTAACCGGTCCCGAGGCACCCGCCATGGGTTCCCCGTTCACCGTCACTGGGATGGCATGTCCCGAAGTCGCCTTGAAAACATCGAGCGCCAAGTGCGTCCAGCGCAGCGGCCCGTGCGCGGTGAACCCGACGCTGAACCACGCATCTTTTCCCAGAACGTTCTTCATCCGCACCATCGCCTCTCCCCCGGCCGGAGTGAAGCAGAACGCGCGGATATGCTTCTTCGTGTTCCGGGCCATGATCAGGAGCCCGACCACGTCGCGCTCATTCGGCACTACATCCTCCATCGCCATGCCGAAGACACCATCCACGTTTTCCAGCTTGTCCAGCAGTCGGGTCATCCTTGCCATGTCGTCGGCCAGAAACGGACGAACGGCGCTGTTCTCATACATGTTCATGCCCGGGCAGGACCAGATGGCCGGAGCCGACGTCGCGTTGATGGTCCGGCCGGTCCCGGCACGGTCGGCCAAGTGGACATCGGACGGGCAAAGGGCGAGGTATTCCTCCACCATCTCGCGCGGCACGCGCACCACGTCCGGCTCGTTTCCCGGAGAAGCCCCGTTTTTCAGGAGAAGATCCCGGATCTGATCGTGTTCCATTTTGATCCCGGGATCGGACAAAAGGTCGAGCGAGGCCCCGTGAATCCGGGAGGTGTCCAGCGCGGCTTTTTGGTCCAGTAAAGTCATAGATTTTATGCAGGTTATAACCGTTTAGTTATTTATTGCAACCGGAAATTCGGCCAGGAAATGCCGGGGGGCTCGCTGGCCCTCAAACGGGCCAGCGAGGAGCCGGAATCCGGCCCGCCGGCGGCGGGCGCACATCAGGAAAGAGTCAACGCGACTTCCGGACCAACCCGTGGATGATGATCTCCTGCGCGAGCTGCAGGCCTTTGCGCAAGACGGCCGGGCGCCTCAAATCTAGGCCGAGCGTGTGGTGGAGGGTGTGGCGGTTCGAGACGTAGATGAAACAGACGCCGATGAGGAGCACGAGCAAATGCCGGCTGTCCGGTGATCCGGCAATCTCCCCGCGCGCCCGGCCCCGCTTCAAGATCTCGTCCAGGCGCTGCAGGATCGGATGTTTGGAAAGAAGGTTCGGGTGCGCGTCGAGGAATCGGGCCTGGTTGAGGTTTTCCCACATGAGGAGGTTCACGAAATCCGGGTTTTGCTGCAGAAAAGCAAAATAGCACGTCAGGATTTCCCGGATCGCTTCCTCCGTGGTCGATGCCTCCGCCGTGCCCTCCAGCTCCAGGCTCTCCAGCTTCCCGAAAACCTCTCGCAGCACCTCGACGTAGAGCCCGTCCTTGTTGCCGAAATAATGGTAGAGCATCCGCTTGTTGCACCCCGCCTGGTCCACGATCTCGTCCACCGCCACCCCGTCGTATCCCCGCGCCGAAAACAACTTGATGCCGGCCTGCAACAGATTCTCCTTCGTCCGCGCGGGGTTGCGCGGGACTTTTTTCCTGGCTGGTTTTTTCATGGAAATGTCTGGGCGGTTACTTATGCCGAAAACCCCTGCGTGTGGCAATTTTATCTTCGGCGGAATCCACGTATCCGGGTTCCCATCGCCTCCAGTATCCCGATGATCGCGAGGGTTTCCTCTTTTACAACAGGCGAGAGGCCAGCCAAAAAAAACTCGATGAGCTTCCCGACAAAAGGAACATAGAGCGGGGCTTCAAGCGCGAACGGAACCGCGCGAACGGAGCGATGCAGCGCCCCGTTGAAACCCGCATCCGCCGGCGGCACCGAGAGCCGGAGGCTCGCGGTCGCGCCATTCCGCCACCTGAAGAGAAACCGTTCCGGTTCATCCGGGTCGGGATGGCACTCGGCCCAATCCGGGCCAAGCGCCGCAACGAGCAACTCGACTGAGTGGACCGCATAGAAGTGGTAAAGCGGCACCCCTTCGATGCGGTTCAGCGGGCCGGTCAGATCGAAATGCCTCAACTCCTCGCGGGGAACGGCTTGGATCGCTGCGGCAAACTCCGGCAGGAACCGCAGCGAGGAGGCGGAAAACAACGGCGCGGCATGCTCCTCCGCCAATGAAAAGATCTGTTCCGCTTCGTCCGGCGATCCGGCGACGGGTTTGTCGATGAAGACCGGCAGCCCCCGCCTCACCACCTCACGATAAAGCGGAAGATGCGAAGCCCCGTCGAGGGAAAGGATCAGAAGCGCGTCCGCGTGGCGCGCCACCTCGCTGGGCGAGCCGAAAATCGGGACGCCTAACGATTCGATGTCGCGGGTGAACCCGGCCACGCGATCGCGGCTGGCGGGTATGGCGTCACTCCCTCCCGGCCACGCGCCGATGACGGGATGTTCCGGGAATCGCTCCTGGAGAATCCGCGTGAAGGCCGGGCTGTGCGAGGTGTCCAGCCCGAGCAAGCCGATGTTCATGGCTAGAATTTCCCGGTGCGTTTCTCGAAGCCGGTCGGCTTGCCGAACGTGCCGGTCCCCGAGCGGATCCAGGCGGCGGTCCATTCCATCATCTCCTCGATCCGCGCCGCCGGTGGCCCGAAGAGCGCGTGCGATTTCGCCGCGCTGTTGAGCCATGCGGTCTCCTGCTCGTTGCCGCAGAAGGATGGCTCCCGGCCGAAGAGTTCGCCGAACCCTTCGGCGAGTTCGCGCACGCCCAAGATTTCCGGCCCGGTCACGTTGAGGATGAACGGGGAGGAGTCGGCCAGCGGGAATGCCTGCAGGATATGATCGACTGCATCGCGCTGCCAGATGACGTTGACCCATCCCATCGACAGATCGACCGGATCGCCCTTCTGCACCTTCTGGGCGATGTCCACCAGCACGCCGTAGCGGAACTCGGTCGAGTAGTTCAGCCGGATCAGCGCCACGCGCGACCCGTGCTCGCGCGCGGCACCGGCAAAGGCCAGCTCCCGCTCCAGGCACGATTTCGCATACTCGCCAGGAGGGGCGGTCGGGTCGGTCTCCTTGCTTCCGCCGGTGGACGGGCTGACCATCGAATACACGCAGCCGGTCGAGAACACCAGGCAGCGCGCCCCGGCGAACCGCCCAGCCACACGGCGCGACAGCTCGACGTTCATCCCCTCAGCAAGTCCGGCTGGTCCCCGGTGCCGAATTTCGCACCCGCCATGAATATGATGTTCGGCGCATCCGGCAGCGCGGCGAGCGCCGCATCGTCCTCCAGATCGCACGCCAGCGTCTCCACCCCCTCCTCTTCGAACGCGCCTCGCCCGTGGACCGTCGAAAACCGCGAGACCGCCGTCACCCGCCTCCCCCGCTCCCGCAACTCGTCCGCCCGCTTGAGCATCGCGCAGACATGCAGCCCCATTTTCCCGCCTGCTCCCAGAACCAGAACCGGGCCATCCAATCCCGCCATCGCATCGCCCAATCCGGCCGAAGGGAGGGAAAGGATCTTCTCCACCTGGCCCGCCGGCATGGGAACGGGCGACTCGCGCATGACAGAGGGATGGGTTTTCAACATAGTAACTATATGGTTATCTCAGCGGGGGTTCGAGTTCAACAAAAAACACCGGTGCCGGAGCGGGCGTTTCCGGGCCCGCTTCCGGGCGACCGGTATCTCCGCCTCGCCTGAGGGGCGGGCCGGATGCTGCGCGGCGAGGCAACTCCCACGGAACTGAAGCCTTGCAGCCCTGCCCCGTTCACGCACACACCCGATTGAAAAAACCGGTGCCCGTCTCCGCTCGCTCATGCCGTGGATCAAAAAGAAAAACCACAAGGGCGCACCGGCCACCTGCTGAAAAATCTCCTGCGGCAGGGCTGGGCGTTTCCCGTATCTATGCATGAGGGGCAGTTTCTCATGTCGCAATAGTCTAGGAAACAGGCCCTTGCTATTCAGTGGATAGAACATACAATCTATTCTTATGGATTTTGACCCACAATCGCTGCGCGTGCAATTTCTCCAGCATGGATTGAGGAGCGCGGGGGAGCTGGCGCGGAGCGCGAAAGTCAGCCAGCCGATCGATGTGTCGGTGGGCCATTTTTCCACCATCTGGCAGCGCGATGCTGTGAGCTATGCGATCCAATCCCACGCCTTGGCCACCGACCAGCCATCCGTCTTGAATGTCACCGGCCCGGGGACTCATGAAACGCGAGCCGTTGCCATGCGGTTTGGAGAATACTTCGGAATGGAGCCGGCCTTTACCGGGCAGGAGGAGGAGACCGCGTGGCTCAACGACGCCTCGAAAGCCCACGGTCTCTTTGGCCTGCCGGAGACCACGGTAAACCAGATGATCGAATGGGTGGCCGGCTGGTTATTGGAGGGCTACCCCACCCACGGAAAACAGACCGGATTTGAAAAACGCGATGGAAATTTCTGATCTCAAAACGAACGGTGTCGCGATTCCATCCCTCATTCCGGCCCCGGCCTTCTTGTTGGCGGGAGAGGGGGCGTTTGTCGCCGATTCCCGCACTCGGATCGCCAGCGACGAGGCTTTGCAGCAAACGGCGCGCTATCTCGCTTCCGTCATCAAGGACTCCACCGGCCATGAGCCGGAATTGGGGGCCGCTTGCGGTCGCTGCATCCTGTTGCGCCTCGATCCCCAGCTCCCCCTCGGCCCGGAAGGATATGTGCTGGAGAGTTCTCCCGAGCAGCTCTCGATCACGGGCAACACGGCGCGCGGCCTATTTTACGGCATCCAAACCCTCCGGCAACTGCTGCCGGCTCCCTCCGGGAACGGCAGCGCGGCAAGCGGCGAGAGCTGGTCGATTCCCTCTTTGACGATCCGCGATGAGCCGCGCTTTGCCTGGCGCGGGGCGATGGTCGATTCCAGCCGCCATCTGTTTTCGGCGGAAGAGATCAAGCGTTTTCTCGATGCCATGGCGCTGCACAAACTCAACGTGTTTCACTGGCATCTTGTCGACGACCAGGGGTGGCGCATCGAAATCAAAAAATATCCCAGGCTCACGGAAGTCGGAGCATGGAGGGCGGAGTCGCCCCGAAGCGGCAGCCGGGATTTGGGCGATGGGGAGCGGTATGGTGGGTTTTACACGCAGGAAGAAATTCGTTCGGTGGTCGCCTACGCGGCGGAGCGGGAGATCACGGTGGTGCCGGAAATCGAACTTCCAGGGCACGCGGCCGCCGCCATAGCGGCCTACCCTGAATTTGGCAACGCCGATGTTGAGGACTACGCGCCGGAGGTGCCGACGCGCTGGGGAATTCATCGTTACACCTATGCGCCAAGGGAGGAAACGTTTCGCTTTCTGGAGGATGTTTTCACCGAAGTTCTCGCCTTGTTCCCTTCCACTTACATCCATGTCGGAGGAGATGAAGCGCCGAAAAACCAGTGGGAGCAATCCAAGGCGGCCCAGGAGGTGATGCAACGAGAGGGGCTCGCCGACGAACACGCCCTGCAAAGTTGGTTTATCCGGCGCATCGAACGCTTTTTAACCGCCCGCGGGCGCCGTCTCATCGGCTGGGATGAAATCCAGGAAGGCGGCCTGTCGCCAACGGCCACGATGATGGTTTGGCGGGACTGGGAGTGGGCACGTCACGCGTTGATGAATGGGAACCAGATCGTCATGTCTCCGTTGACGCATTGCTATCTCGATTTCTATCAGGCCGACCCGGCGTCCAGCCCCGAACCTGAGGCATTTAACAATCTCCTGGTCATGTGTTCCAAGACAAATGCCTGGGTCGATTACTTCCATGCCGACCCGAAAACCCGCCCCGAACCTCGGGCCGTTCCCAGAATTCTGGCTCTCGAACAGGTCTATTCTTTGGACCCGGTCCCGCCGGATTTGGATCCCGCGAAGGAGAAACTCGTGCTTGGAGTCCAGGGCAATCTTTGGACCGAATACATCCACGATTTCCCCTCCTTGGGATACATGGCGTTCCCCCGGTTAAGCGCCTTGGCCGAGGTCGGCTGGACTCCGGTATCGGGGAAAAACTACGAGTCGTTTTGCCTCCGCATCGTGGCGATGCTGCGGCGTCTGAAGGCGCTGGGCCTCACCTATCGGGACCCGGTCGCCGGGCGGACTGACCGGTAAACATTAGCCCGGATAAGAGCGATATCTCCGGGGCTTGGTGTTTGGATGGTGCTGTTCATGGATAAAGCCCTCTGGCGCATTTGGCCTGGATGACTTTGTTGACCCCGATGGCGAGAGCGGCATCGCGCATCCAGAGGTTGTGGCGCCTTGTGAAATTCAGGACGTTCTGGAAGGCTTTTTCGAGGATCCGGTAGAGGCGGTCATTGACCTCGATCTCGGTCCACGAAAAGTTCTGCATGTTCTGAACCCACTCAAAATAGGAAACCGTAACTCCCCCGGCGTTGCAGAGGATGTCCGGAATGAGAAAAATGTCCGATTGGCGCAGGATGTCATCACCCCATGCGGTGGTGGGGCCGTTGGCGGCTTCGGCGAGGATTTTACAGCGGAGTTTCGGGGCGTTTTCCCCGGTGATCTGCGCTTCCAGCGCGGCGGGAATCAGGATGTCGCATTCGAGGGAAAAAAGTTCTTCGTTGGCGAGCGAGTCGCCGCCCTCGAAGCCCCTGACTCCCCCGTGCTTCGCCACATGGTCTTGGAGCGCCCGCGCGTCAATCCCATCCGGGTTGTGGAGGCCGCCGGTATGGTCGGTGACGGCGATGATCTTGACTCCCGAGGAGGCGAGCGCTGTTGCGGCGTAGGAACCGACATTGCCGAAGCCCTGAATCGCCGCCGTCGCGCCGTCGGCTTTGATTTTGAGAAGGTCCATCGCGCGGTTGACCAGGAAAGCGACACCACGTCCGGTGGCTTCTTTACGCCCGATGCTACCTCCGAGAATCACGGGCTTCCCCGTGACCACCGCTGGAGTGGCATGCCCCACGGCGATGCTGTAGGTATCCATCATCCAAGCCATGTTTTTCTCGCTGGTGCCGACATCCGGAGCGGGGATGTCCATGTCTGGTCCGATGAAAGACACGAGTTCCTGCGTATATCTGCGGGTGAGCCGCTCGATTTCGGCTTCGCTCATGGCATGGGGGTTGCAGGCCACTCCGCCCTTTGCCCCGCCGTAAGGAAGACCGGTGAGGGCGCATTTCCAGCTCATCCACATCGCGAGAGCGGCCGTTTCACCGATGGTGACACCCGGATGGAATCGCACGCCGCCCTTTGTCGGGCCGAGCGCGAGGTGGTGCTGGACGCGATAGCCTTCGAAACTTTTCACCGAGCCATCATCCATGCGCACGGGCACCTGCACCACCAGCGCCCGCTTCGGCAGCCGCGTGCGCTCCCGCGCATCCTGCGGAACATTGAGCCACTCGCACGCCCGATCATATTGCGCGTTGGAAATCTCGAAGACCGGCGACTCGTAGATGGATCTCACGTTATTCGTCCCAAAGGGGATATTTCCTACGCGGCATAAATGCCGCCCGTCTCCCAGGTCGACCGGGTGTTTTCGAGGGGCAGGGTAACAGGCGCATTTTTTCCCGCCGACAGATACATCGCCAGAACGATTTCGAGAGTCGGCCGGACCGAGCTGACAGGGATCACGACCTCGCGATTCTCATCGATCGCGTCGATCATGTCCTGGATGACGACCTGGTGGTCCAGAAAGCCGAAGTCGGCAGCTCCGCCGGCCGCAGTCTTTTGTGCCGTGCTACCGAGTTTGCGGATCTCCTCGTCCTCCGGTTTCTCGTCGCGGAACTGCCACACCGCCATTTTCTCTCCGGTCACGATGGCCGTGCCGTCGGTCCCGTTGATCTCGATGCGGACATCGGTCCCCGGCCAGAGCGCGGTCGAGGCCTGGACCACTCCCTGTGCGCCATTGGCAAATCGGACAAAGGCCAGCAGGGTGTCCTCGATGTCCACGCTGGGATGCGCGAGATTGGTCATGCGCGCTTCGACCTGCTGGCCGGGGCCCATCAGGTATTGCAGCAGATCGATGTAGTGGAACGCGTGCTGCACGGTCACCCCCGCGCCGGATTTGCGCGAACTCCGCCAGGCGTCGCTCTGGTAATACTCGGTGCCGCGAAACCATTTCATGTAGGCGTCGGCGTGCAGCAACTTCCCGAACCGGCCGCTGTCCACGGCGCCTTTGATCGCCTGGATGGCCTTGCGGACCCGGCATTGAACGGTGCAGCCGAATTTCACCCCGGCTTTCCGGCACGCTTCGATCATGGCGTCGGTCTCGCGCAGCGTCATGGCTGGCGGCTTCTCCGTGAGCACGTGCTTTCCGGCCGCCGCGCATTTCAGGACGGCGTCGTGGTGCAGGTGGTTGGGCAGGCAGATGTTGACGACGTCGATGCCCGGGTCTTTCAACATGTCGTCCAAAGAATAGAATGCCTTGACGTTGAACTGCGCGGCAAGCTTGTCCGCGCGCTCCTTGCTCCTGCCGCAGATGCCGGTGAGTTTCCCGCCTTGGGAATGAATGACCGCGTTGGCGTGGAACGGAGAGACGAGGCCAGCGCCAAGGATTCCGAATCCGTAAGTTTTTTTCATGATCAGCTTGGGATGAGAAGGCCCTTGAGGCCCTTGAGGTTTTCGAGATCGTCGAAAACGCTCTCCCAGTTTTCGAGCGGTTCGCGATGGGTGATGAGTTTTTCGACTGGCAGCAGGCCCGTTTCGATGAGGTGGATGCTCCGGTCCCAGCAAGTGTAGCTGGTCGAAAGGTTGAAGATGACGTCCACTACTTTGAAACAAAACTTGTCCCACGGGATTTCGACAGTCTTGTTTCCAGTAAGTCCGATCACGCAGATTTTTCCCATCTTGCGGACGAGATCCACGGTGCCGGGGATCGCGCGGGGAGAGCCGCTGCATTCGATGACCATATCGGCACCGAGGCCGCCGGTCAGCTCCATGACGGCCTCGACCGGGTTCGTTTCGGCGATGTTGATCAGGTGGGAAAAACCCAACTCTCGCGCCTTGGCCATGCGCAGGGCAACATCGCCCGGTGTTCCGATGATGGCGACATCGCGGGCGCCCGCCGCCCGGGCCACCATGGCCGCCAGCAAACCGATCGGCCCCGGACCGACGACCACGGCAAAATCGCCGGGCATGATTCGCGCGCGTTCGATCACATCGGCAACCGCGTTGCCTGTCGGTTCGACAAGCGCCGCCTGGTCGAAGGTCATGCTGTCGGGAATATTGTGGAGCAATCGCTCGGGGTAGCAGAGGTATTTCGTCATGGCGCCGTCGATGCCCCATCCGGGCGAGCGTTTGTCCGGGCAGATCTGGATGTTGCCCGTTCGGCAGAGATAACATTGCCCGCAGGCTTTCGTATGCGGCTCGCCCACCACCCGGTCGCCGACTTTCGCCCGCAGGCAATCCGGTCCGGTTTCGACCACGGTGCCGGTGAACTCGTGGCCGAGGATGACCGGTGGCCAGTAGGGGAACTCGTCGTGCCGGACGTGGATGTCGGTGCCGCAAATCCCGCAGGCTGCGATCTCGATTTTGACTTCGCCGGATTTTGGCTCGGGCTCGGGCACATCCCGCAGCTCCAAAAACCCCTTTCCTTTTTGTGTTTTGACCAGTGCTTTCATAGTTTTTCTCCGCAGAACGCGCGGGCCAGCCCGGCGATGATTTCGGCGGACGACGCGATCTCGGCCAGCGGGATTTGTTCGTCTTTTGAATGGGCGACTTTGAGTGTCCCGGCACCGAAGACCACGGTCGGAATCCCGAGCTGGTTGTTGTAAAACCAAGCGTCGCACGACGCGGTCATGGCATCCGCCTTGAGCGGGTGACCGGCGGCTTCGGCAGCGGCCAGGAACGCTTGCGGAAACTCGTGTTCCGGGCCAACGACGCTGCTGTCGTGCCGATACATGAATTTCAGGTCGAAGTTTTCCGCGCCCGAATCCTCCAGGGCCTTGCGCATGCCGGCCATGACCTCCTCCTTGGTCGTGTTCGGGAGCAGTCCGAGCACCCCCTCGATCACCGCCCGGCTGGGGGCGGCAGCAGGCCAGTTCCCCGCATGGAGTTTTCCGAAGGTGATCGGCATCGGGTTCGGGTAGGGGTCGAACAGCGGGATTCCCCGGGATGACGCCAGCAGGTTGGCATGAAATGTTTCGAGCACCGCAATCGCGTCGCGGGCGATCAGCAGGGCGCTCTTGGTCATGGCGGACTGGCCGCTGTGACCGGCAGTTCCCTCAAACATGAGCCGGAACCAGACCGCGCCGCGAATCGAAGTGAAGAGCTTTCCTTCAGAGGCTTCGAGCACGACGCATCCGTCGGCCTTCTCGCCCGTCCGGGCCATGGCGAGAGTGCCGTTCCCGCCGTTTTCCTCCTCGACGACAATGTGCGCGACAAGGTCGCCTGCCAGCTTGATGTCCAGCGCGTCAAGCGTCTGGAAAAGCAGAAACAGCAACGCGACCTGGCCTTTGTCGTCGCAGGCTCCGCGCCCGAAAACGATGCCGTTTTCCACACGCGGGCTAAACGCGCCGACCATCCCCTCGGAGGCCGGCACGACATCGGTGTGGGCGTTGATGATGAGTTTTTTTCCTCCGCCTGATCCCTTGCGGACGACCCGCAGGTTGAAGCGTCCGCCGTATCGGATATCGGGAACCGGCCAGGAATAGTCGGGGTCGTCCTTGATCGCGTCGGAGAGCGGGATTTTTTCGACCGCGACACCGAGCTTGGCGAACTCCCTCGCGCAGAATTCCATCGCCCCCTGCTCGTTGCCGGGCGTGGATTCGTAACGCATCAAGTCGCATAAAAACTTCTGGGCCTCTGGCAGGAGGCGGGCCGCAGTGGCTTGGATCGCGTTCTTCATACTCAGAGTTTGAGGCGTTGCAGGGCGGCATCCATGACATCCAGGCTCTCGTCGGCTTCCCCGCGCGTCATGCAGAGGGCGGGAGCCACCCGGATGACATTGCCATACATGCCGACCGACCCGATGAGCAGGCCGTGGTTCGCGCAATCGACGATCAGCTTCTGGATGAGATGTGGAGCGGGTTCCCGTGTCTTTTTGTCTTTGACGAACTCCAAGCCGATGATGAGCCCCATGCCACGGACGTCGCCGAGATACTCGCAGCGGGACATCATCCCCTGGAGCCGCTCCAGCATGTAGGCGCCGAGCTTCGCCGAGTTTTCCACCAGATTTTCTTTCTCGTAGATGTCGAGGATGGCGGAAACCGCCGCGCTGGAGACAGGGTTGCCGCCCAGCGTGCTCGACATCTCGCCCTTGCTCAGGCAGGCGAAGACTTCCGCTCTCGCCGCAACCGCAGACACCGGCACGCCGCAGCCGATGGCTTTGCCGATCGTAATGATGTCTGCCTCGATGCTCTCGTGCTCGATGGCCCACATTTTGCCCGTGCGCCCGTAGGACGACTGGACCTCGTCCACCGTCAGCAACAGGCCGCGCGAGCGAACCCATTCTTCAAGTTTCTTCAGCCAGCCTTTCGGCGGGAAGATGAAGCCGGCAGCGCCTTCATACGGTTCGACGATCACGCCGGCCAGGCTGCCCGTGCTGTTGACCGTGACCGTGTAATCCAAGTGATCAAAGTAGCGTTTGAAATCGGGCCCGTCCGAGCACCAGCCAAACGGATCGCGATAGGGGTTCGGATACGGCATGCGGATCATGCCTGGGACAGACGGCCCGTAGCCTTTTTTGGGGCTGGCCAACCCGCCCATGGAAGCGGAGGAATACGTCCTGCCGTGGAACGCGCCCCCGAACGAGATGATCTCGTAATGCCCGCTCTTGCGCTTCATCAGCCGCGAGGCGGCCTCGGTGGCTTCGCTTCCGGTCGAAAGGAAAAAGCAACGGTCGAGGTGCTTCGGCAGCACCTTCACCAGCCGCTCCGCCGCCGCGATGCGCTCGACATTGGCGCACTCGTAGTTGTTGAGCAGGCGGGCGGACGCTTTTTGCACGGCCTCGACGAGGTGCGGATGGCAGTGGCCCACGTTGGTGACCAGCACGCCGCACGTCCAATCGAGGAAGACGTTGCCGTCCACATCGGTGACGGTGCACCCTTTGGCATGATCCCAGACGACGGGTGCCTGGAACCCCACGACGTCGGCTTCGAATTGGTGCCAGCGATCGAGTAAAACTTTTCCTTCCGGCCCCGGCAGCGGGGATTTGACGTTGATGACCTTGGTTGTTTTCATAAAATTTCCTTGTTGGCCACGCAGCGGGCGGGCTTGCCGGCGGCGAATGACAGAATGTCGTCCAGAATGCTCCGCCGGATTTCCCATCCGGCTTCCTCCGAAGCCCAGCCGGTGTGAGGGGTTAGGATAATGTTGTCCAAGCCGAAAAAGGGATGGGAAGGCGGCGGCGGCTCGACGTGAAAAACGTCAATGGCTGCACCCGCGATCCTCTTGTTTCGCAGGGCATCGGCCAGTGCCTCATCGTCCACCATCGGCCCCCGTGACGTGTTGACCAGATACGCGGTGGGTTTCATCCAGCCAAGGGATTCCGCGTTGACCAGGTTGCGCGTCTCGTCGTTCAGCGGGGTGTGGATCGTGATGTAATCCGCCGTGCGGAAGAGGGTTTCCCGGTCAACGAATTTTATGTCGAGGCCGGCTTTCCGCTTCTCGCCCAGGTAGGGATCGCTCCCGATGATGTCGAACCCGAACGATTTCAGTTTGAGGCAAACCTGGCTGCCGATGCGCCCGACCCCGACCACCCCGAGCGTTTTGCCGCTCAGCCGCCGGATCGGGAACAGGCGGGAGAAATCCCACTGCCCGCAGGCGCTCGATTCGTCGAGGGTTTTCCGGCTCCACACGATTTTTCGGCCGCAGGCGAAGATGAGGGCGATAGCGTGCTCTGCCACATCGTGGACGCAATAGTCCGGCTGGTAGGCAAACTGGATCCCGTGCCGGGTGCAGGCCGCGACATCCACGTTGTCATAACCGATGCCGTGCCGGATCAGGAGCTTGAGGTCCGGGAGTTTGGAGATGAGCGACTCCGTGAACTTGACCATGTTGACGACGACGACCTCAGCCCCGGCCAGCTTTTCGACGAGTTCTTCCTCGGGTTTGAACTTTAGCTGGTGGGCGTCGAACCCGATCCCGGCCTTGGCCAGTTCCTCCGCCTCCCAGTCCAAGTTGTCCTCGATGTAGTCGGTGACCACGCATTTGATTTTTTTGCTCATAGTTTTTTTCCTTCCACTTCCACCCAGCGTTTTTCTGTGTCCGCCCGATAGACCGCTTCCACCACGCGGAGCGCCGCGCAACCGTCCTCGCCGGTAATGGGAGGTTCCCGGTCGGATCGGACGGCATCCACGAAGGCGCGCACGTATTCGAGCCCCATGAACCCGGAGTAGCCGGGGGTCGGCTGCAGCTCGTATTCTCGCAGGACTTTTGGAGAGCCCGCGAAGGACGAGTGGTCGCTGCAGATGAAAAGAGTGTCCTTTTGCCCCTCGTAAGCGGGAGCCCAAGAAATCACCCCCTGCGTGCCGCGGACCGAAAGATACAGGTCACGCCCATGGGGAAAGGCGTCGGGCACAGTGTAGCTGATGTCGAGGGCCACGATCGCGCCCCCGGAAAATCTCAGATGGGCGAACGAGTTGTCTTCGATGTCGTAATCGGTGTTGACCTTGACGTTGCGCCCGGACACTTCGGCCACTTCCTCGCCGAGAATCCAGCGGAAAAGGTCGATCCAGTGGACGCCGAGATTATACATCGGCCCGCCGCCGGATAGCTTGGATTGAAGTATCCAGGGGGAATGCCCCTCGATGTAGCGGGTGAGCCGTCCGGCCGCGCAGCGCCCTTCCCCTCCCACGACGCACCCGATGAGTCCCCCGTCGATAATGCGCTTGAACTCGCGGGCCACCGGATGCAGCCGCCAAACGTATCCGGTCGAGAGCTTCACCCCGGCCGCGCGTGCGGCGTCCAGAATCCGCTGCGCCCCAGCCACACTGGCAGCCATTGGCTTTTCCACCATGAGATGGATGCCTTTTGCAGCGCACTTTTCCGCCGCCTCCGGGCAATCCACATGCGGCAGAAAAATCGCGGCGATGTCCGGTGTTTCTCCGGCCAGAAGCTCGTCGAGGGAGCGGTAGCCATGCACGCCGAAGTCACGGCAAAACGCCTCGCGCAGCACGGCATCCGCCTCGGCAACCGCCATGACCTCGATGCCCGAGACCGCCTGAAAATGCGCCATGTAGGAGCGGGGATGAAGATGTCCCAGCCCTACGATCACCACTTTGAGTTTGTTGGTTTTCACGGGATTAGAGTTGAGCCACGGGCACCTCGGCCCCCGTTTTTTCGTCCGAGACATATGCGGCGTAGATCGCTGCCGTGACATCGAGCGCCAAGTTCAGGTCCGACTGGGGCGGCTTCCCAGCCAGCGCACAGGTGACAAAATCCTGAAGCTCCGCCTGGTAGCCCATCGTGAAATGCTCGTCCGGCGCGGCCGGGGACCATCCCTCGCGCGTGCTCGCCTTCTCGATCAAATAGATATCGTCAAACTGCGGGCCTTTCGGGTTGTAGGTGTCCGCCAGCCCGGTCGGGCTGATCCTGCAGCGCGTCCGGTGGTTGTTCGCAAACACTTCGACGTAATCGTAGATGCCCCCGAGCACCACCTCGCTGGTCAGCACATCGGCAACCGTGCCGTCATCGAACACCACGTGCATCATCCCGTAATCCTCGATGTCGTGGTAGTCGGTCCGCAGGAACCCCGCATCCCGGTAAGCGGGCAGCCTCGTCAGTTGGTGTGTTCTCGCGCTGACGCTCGCCGGACGGATCGGCCGCCCGCTCCGCGCGAGCCCTTCCACGCGCTTCAGGTAAAGCATCCCACCAAGCGGATGGCATCCTTTGCCGATAAGCGATCCGCCGCCGGCAAAACTCCAGATCCCATAGACAGGAGAAACCGAACCGCTGTGCGACTCCTCCCCGACCATGCGCAAAACCTGCGCCCCGGACTTGACGATGATTTCCCGTTCCTTTTGAACGCTCGGCGCGTAAACGAAGTTTTCCGCATACCCGAAAAAAACGCCGGCTTCTCGGACCGCTTCAGCAATCCGTTTCAGCTTGCCGAGCGTCTCGACAAGCATGCGTTCTTTCCCGTCTCTGTCACCGCGGTATTCAATCCCCGCGCCTTGCGGCCCAAAATACCCGGTCAGCGGCTTCTCGCAGATGATCCCCTTCCCGGCGGATGCAGCCGCAAGGATAGCCTCCTCGTGCGCGCAAGGCGGCGAGCAAATGCTGACGAGATCCACCTCGGGCAGCATCGCATCGAGACTGTCGAAGACCGGGATCCCGCGGTCGCGCCCGAACCCTTCCCTGCTCTCTGTTCTCGCGGACGTCACGCCTGCCAACCGGACACAGCCACCGTAAACCTTCCTCAAACACCGCTCTTGAAAATCCCCGGCAAACCCCGTCCCGACAAGCCCGATGCGCAATTCGCCGTTGCCGTGCGGTTCGCGCGAACCGTGCCGGATCTCCCCTGTCATGTTATTTTGATTTTTCACTTGCCGACGTCGTTTCAGATCTTCCGGGAACCGCGCGCCGCGTTGCCGCACCGCGCCGAACCTCAATTAAGTAACTGAACATATACTTTGGAAATTACGCGGCGTCCGGCGGTTTGTCGATGCCTTTTTTTCCAACTCAGCGCGCGAACAACAACCCGAGACAACCCATCAGCCCGTGTTTCGTCATGTCGCTCATCCTTTGGCCTTATTTCGGTAAACCTTTGGCGGGCACCCCATGATGGATCGAAACAACCGGGAAAAGTAAAACGCATCCCCGTAGCCGAGTTCTCGCGCGATCCGTTCCGCCGTCCATGGCGTTCCATCAAGCATTCCGCACGCCCGGCGGATCTTGAGGCGGAGGAAATAGTCAATGGGTGAAAATCCTGTGTGTTGCTTGAATCGGAGGGAGAAGTGCGCAGGCGAAAGCCCGGCCCGCCGCGCCAGAGCCGTGACGGTGACCCGCTGGCCGACATGCTCCCGCATCCAAATGGCAACGGCCTCAATTTGCTCTCTCTCCCCACTCGCCCGTTCTCCGGCTCCCGCCAACTGGGCCAAAGACCAACGCAAAGCCGCTGCGGCGGCGATCTGCCGCGGTTCATCATAGCCTGCCGCCAGTTGTTCATGGACGCGGCCCAACTCCAGTTGCTCGGGCGTGCGGCAACGCGCTTGGATAATGCCGCCCTCCTTGGGCAGGGCCAGGAGCCGCCACCAGAAAAGCAACTCCTCTCCGCCAAAGTGCGCCCAGACAATCGTCCATGCATCGGATGGGTCGGCTCCATAGGAATGCGGCTGGCCGGGGGCAATCAAAAGTGTCTGTCCGGCACGGACAGGAGCGGACGCAGCCCCGATTCGTCCCCAGCCCTTCCCGGCCAAGCAAACGATCAACACCGCACTAGAAGCCCCTCTTTTCCTTTCGATCCCGTGCGCCACAGCATCGGGGAAAAATCCGGCATCGGTGACGTGAAGGTTTCTCAGAACGGGATGCCGCCGGGCGGCCTCTTGAATTGGACCGGGCAACACCACAAGTTCCTGGTGCTCGAAACCTTCTTTTCGGAATCCCTGAATCATCAGAGGATAATCCAGTATTATCCAAGTTCACTCCATTCCTATTTTAAGAAAAAACTGATACGTTTTCGCCCATGGCATCCTCCGCTGTCCGCGTTTCGATTGAGACGATCACCCTGCCGACCTACCTGCCGGAACCACCAGACCGCAATCCGATGTTCTTGGAAAAGCGGGTCTATCAAGGCAGCAGCGGGAAGGTCTATCCACTCCCGTTTACGGATCGCATAGCGGAGAAACCAGTCCCGCGAAAATGGAAGGCGATCTGGATTGAGAACGAATACCTCCGCGCCCTAGTGCTTCCGGAGATCGGCGGCCGGATCCACATCCTTCAGGACAAGACGAACGGCTACGACCTCATCTACCGGCAGGATGTCATCAAGCCTGCGCTGGTCGGCCTCGCCGGACCGTGGATCAGCGGCGGCATCGAGTTCAACTGGCCGCAGCACCATCGCCCCGCGACATTTCTTCCCACGGAGATTCACATCGAGGAAGGCGAAGACGGATCGATAACCGTCTGGTGCGGGGACCACGATCCCATGGTGCGAATGAAGGCCATGCACGGCGTCTGCCTGCGGCCCGGCGTTGCCCGGCTCGAACTCCGAGTGAGGGCTTACAACCGCACGCCCCTGCCGCAGACGTTCCTGTGGTGGGCAAACGTAGCCACCCGCGTGCACGAGTCCTACCAGAGTTTTTTTCCGCCCGACGTTTATTATATCGCCGACCACGCCAAGCGCGCCACGAGTCGCTATCCGCTCTGCGAGGGCCACTACTACGGGCTCGATTACGGGGGCCGCGCACGCCATGGAGTTCCGGCCTCCGAGGCGCCTCCGCAATTTGTGCCGCCGGCCAGCGGGGGGCAGACGCCGGTAAAATATGCGGCCAACGACCTTTCGTTCTACGCCAACATCCCGGTGCCAACGTCCTACATGTGCATGGGCAGCCAGGGGGACTTTTTCGGAGGCTACGACCACCGCGAGCAGGTCGGCCTCCTCCACCTGGCGAACCACCACATCTCGCCCGGTAAGAAACAGTGGACCTGGGGCAACCACCCATTCGGCTACGCTTGGGATCGCAACCTTACCGACAAAGACGTCAACGGCGAATACGCTCCTTATATCGAACTCATGGCCGGGGTTTACACGGACAACCAGCCAGACTTCAGCTTCATTCAACCCGGCGAGACAAAGACGTGGACCCAATACTGGGCACCATTGGCCAAGATCGGTCCCGCGCACCACGCCAACTTTGAAGCAGCCTTGTCCGTGAACCCCGGCGGCAAAGTTTTCCGTGTCGGAGTAGCCGTATTCGCCGCTCACCCTCGCGCAGTTCTCACAGTCGCCGAGAATGGGAAGACTCTCGCAAAAATCACCTGCGACCTCGCTCCCGGCACGCCCCTCCTCAAAGCGTTTGCCCTGCCAACCCGCACCACAATCACCGATCTGCGAATCGAGGTTCGAACCGCCGAGGGTCGCGAACTCATCGCCTACGAGCCCCGGCCGCACCGGAGAGCAGCCGTGCCTCCTGCCGCCTCGGAGCCTGCATCGCCCGGCGACATGACTTCGAACGACGAACTTTACCTCACCGGCCTGCACCTCGCGCAATACCGCCACGCGACGCGAGACGCCGACGCCTACTGGCGTGAGGCGATCCGTCGCGACGAGGGAGATTCACGTTGCCACACCGCTCTTGCCGACTGGCACCTGCGCCGTGGCGAGTTCGTGCTTGCCGATGGCCACGCCCGCGCGGCCATCGCCCGTCTCACCAATCGAAACCCCAACCCCGCCGACGGGGAACCGCTTTATCTCCTCGGCCTCATCCTGGCTCACCAACGGCACCACGATGAGGCCTATTCGGCGTTTTATAAAGCCACATGGAACCAGGCATGGGCTGCCGCATCCTTTTACGCCCTCGCCGAGATCGATTGCCGCCGTTCCGATTGGTCCACCGCCTCGGATCACTTAGACCGTGCACTCCGCCTCGATACCGAGAGTCTCCGTGCCCGGGCGCTTCGCGTGATGGTGCTCGAACGCCTTGGCCGCGCCGCCGAAGCGGATGAGATGCTTGCAGCGAACCTCGCGCTCGATCCGCTCGATGGGTGGTCCCGCCACCTTGAGGGCCGCGCAGATCTTGGCGACGCGCAGTCCCGTCTCGACCTGGCCCACGACCTGGCCCGCTCCGGATTCTTCCGAGAATCCATTGAACTCCTTTCTGGCTCGCCCGAGCCCGCGGGGGATCTTCCCGATCAAAACTGGGGTGCCGCACCCATCGTCGCTTACACCCTCGGATGGTTGTATGAGCAGAAGGGTGATCGGGCCGCAGCGCTCGCGCACTTTCGGCGGGCTGAAGTCTTGTCCCCAGACTACTGTTTTCCCGCCCGTCTCGAGGAGATCGCAGTTCTCGAAGCGGCGATAGCCGCGAACCCGCACGACGCCAGGGCACCATACTATTTGGGCAACCTCCTCTACGACCGCCGGCGTCACGCCGAGGCCATCCGCCTTTGGGAACGTGCCGCGAAGCTCGATCCCGTCTTCCCGACAACATGGCGCAACCTTGGCATCGGATACTTCAATATCGTAAAAAATCCCGCTAAGGCTGAATCGGCATACGCCCGCGCCTGCCGGTGTGCGCCGGAGGATGCCAGACTGCTCTTCGAGCGCGACCAGCTTGGGAAACGGCTCGGCAAAGATCCGGCCAAACGCCTCCGGTTGCTCGAAAAGCACATTGGCCAGGTCGCCTGTCGCGACGACCTCAGCGTCGAACTCTGTGCGCTTTACAACCAGACCGGACAGACCGCCAAAGCGCAGGCCATCCTCGCCGGACGCCACTTCCAACCGTGGGAAGGGGGCGAGGGGCAGGCCATCGGCCAATATGTCCGCAGCGAACTGCTCCTCGGAAACGAAGCCCTCTCAGCCCGTGATTTTCTCCGCGCACTGAACCACTTCGAACACGCGCTCGCCCCGCCCGAAAACCTCGGCGAAGCCAGGCACCTGCTCGCCAACCAGAGCGACATCCTTTTCTGGCTTGGCGAGGCCCGCGATGGAGCCGGTGACCGGGCCGGAGCCCGCGCTTCGTGGACTGCAGCCGCCACGTTCAAGGGCGACTTCCAGGATATGAGCGTGTGCGCCTTCTCGGAGATGACCTTCTTTTCAGCCCTCGCATGGAAACGCCTGGGCAATAAGACCAAGTCCACCCGTCTGCTGAAAGACCTGCTGGCCTACGCTCGCGTTCTGGAAAAGCAAACGGCCAAGATCGACTACTTTGCCACCTCTCTGCCAACGATGTTGCTTTTCGATGCGGACATCCAGGCCTGCCAGGTCACCACCGCGAGATTCCTCCAAGCCCAGGCTCTGCTCGGTCTCGGCCAAAAAGCCAAGGCTCTCCCCCTCCTCGCCGACGTCCTCCGCCGCGACCCAAACCATGCGCTCGCCGCCGACTTATTATCAGAAAATGTACGCCATTGAAAACCTTCAGGGATTTACCCTTGCCCGCCTGACTTCCGAGCGTTGCAGCATCGCCGTCCTGCCCGGCCTCGGTGCAAAAATCGTTTCTTTGACCGATCTTCGGACAAAGCGCGAGTGGATGTGGCGTCCCCCTGGCCCACTCCGGCTCTGGGAAAACCCGCAGGGCTCATCGTTTATGGACAGCACCTTTGTGGGAGCGGACGAATGCCTGCCCACCATTAAATCCTGCGTGTGGCGGGGGCGCGAGATTCCTGACCACGGCGAAGTCTGGAATGCGGATTGGGCGCTCGATGAAGAGAGGCTTCGGGACGGCGTGATCCGCACCTCGACCCGGCTTCCCCGCTCGCCTTTCCTGTTTGAGCGTTCGATTTCTATTGCCCGGCACGTCATCCGCCTCGACTACCGGCTGACCAACACCGGCACCGAGCCGGAATCCTGGCTCTGGGCACTGCACCCGCTGTTGAGCTTAGAGCCCGATGACCGGCTGGATCTGCCCCCTGAAGTCAGGCATCTGCATGTCTATTTGGCCAAGCAGCTGAATTTTCCACCCGGCACCGTTTTGGCGTGGCCTGAACCCGCCCCAGGAATCAACCTTCAAGAACTCCGTTTGGCAGGAGTTGAAGCCTATCTGAAATCGTTTCCTGGACCGCTCCACGAAGGCTGGGCGCGCATCGCAAATCCACGCACGAACGACGCCCTCACCTTCCGCTGGGATCTTGTTGCCAACCCCTACCTTGGGGTCTGGCTCACAAGGGGAGGGTTCAACGGGTGGCACCATCCCGCAATCGAACCCACAAACGCCGGGACTGACTGCCTTGCTGATGCCGCACAAGAAAACGCGATGCCACGCATTATACCGGGAGAAACGCGGACATGGCATGTCGAGCTTGTCGTCGGTGAAGATTGAAGCATCTCGCAGCAGAAGATCGAAAAGAACGGTTTCGCGTTACGAGGCAGAGGCCGGAATAGCAAACCGGCATCCGGTCGCACTGCAATATTTCATGACAGGCAGGAAATGTCTCCTGACATTCCCCGTGTTGTCGCTCACAGCGCGTCCTGCTGTTCCATTGTGACGCGGTTCAGCATCCACTTGTATTTGCGTTGCAGGTCTCCATACATGCTCCAGATGTGGGCCCGGTTGCCGGCAAAGCTGCACTTGACGCAGTAGTATTCGGAACCTTTTTGGCAAAGCACCACGTCTGTTTCCCGCGAGAAACAGACGGGGCAACGAAATTTTACGAGAGTTTTTTCACTCGAAGCCATGTTTGCATTTCCTTTGGTAGTGTTTTTTCCAGGGTTAGCGTGTAATAGGGGTTGAAGAGGTAGCCTTCGATGGCCTGTCCTTGCAGCGCTGCCTCGCCTTCCGATTCCAACACCAATTCGGTTCGGATCTGAGGAATGCATGCACGGACGGCCGTCGCGGCCCTGGTCGCAAGGGTCCGGCCTTTGTAGGCATAATCAAGCGCGGCCGGGTCGGCACCTTCGACGGACAGACGGATGCCCTTCATATCTTCAGGGTATTCGGTGGTTCCGTGACAGCCTTTCACATATTCCCGGACACGAACCTCGACGCCAGGGCCAGACGTCCCGACGAGACGCCGCACGATCTGAATGTCACCCTTGCCGGCAAAATAATACTCGGTCTCGATGAGCACGCGGGCACCGTTGCGAAACGAGACCTCCGCCGGTGTCAGGCGCACGCGGGTGCCGGCACCCTCTTTTACGACCGTCGCCACCTTCGTCGGGCAGGTGCCGAGATCAACTTCCTCGCCCTTGCAAATGACAAAAAGAGTCGTGCGCGCGCCGTCTTCAAAGTGGTGGGCGAGGCCCGACCGGTATTGCGAATGGATGATATAGGGATAGGAGCCGTAAATAGTGTGCGGCGTGTCGGGTCCGGTCTCGACCGCAACCTGCCCGGCGTAGGGTCGCAGATCACCGATGCCTCCCCCCTGGGTGGCATCGATCAGAACGCGGGAATAGCCGTCCACATACCAGAAGTAGTGCTTTCCCGTGCCGTAAAGCATCTCTTTTGCAAGCGCCAGTTGCGGCTTCTCGATCGGCGTGTTTTCCCGATACCAAGACGCGAATTCTCCCATGCGCATATCCCGGCAACGGCCCTGTTTGCGCAATTCGACAAAGTATTCAAGGAACTCGCGGTAAAGGCCCACGGAGACGGCTTCAGGATCAGACGCACAGTGGTTGGGTGCCAGCCAGCCTGCGCCAACATGAACGTTACAATAGGAAAATCCGTCATTGTATTTTTCCTGAAGCCTGTGCTGGTCAACCAGGTTGAACATGTAGGGACAGTCCCCGGCGCGATAAGCCATGGCCCGCTGGACGTTGGCCGGGTGGGTGGCAAAAAAGTCGTTGCGCCCCTCGTAGGAAAGGACAAGGTCGCGGCTCAAGTGGGGCACGGCCACGATCCCTGACCAGTCGGCTTCGTCCGCCGCCGCGCGGAGCGCGTGCGTGCGCGATGGATACCAGGCGGTCCACGGCATGCCCTCGTTGAAAAGATACCACGAATTGTTGCACCCGTGGAAAACCTTGACCCCTTCCTCGAAACAGCCAGCCACGGCGATCTTGACCGCCGGGCAAACTTCCCGGATCAGGCGCTGGCAGCCGGCATCGAAATGGTAGGAGCCGACGGAAACCGGATCATGGCCGAAAACATCGCGGAAAAGTTTGAATACGATTTCAAAAATCCGCTTTTTTTCGGGCTGGCTGAAGAGCCAGATGCAAAATTCCTTTCCGGCGAGGGCCTTTTCAAAATCGGGGCCTTTGAACTCGGCGAACCAGATGCCGAGTTCATCACCGTATTTCTCCACGTCTTCACGCACCGCCTTGAGGACGCTCTCCTCGCGCAACGCCTGCGGGTCGAGCAGCAGGGTGACTTTCAACCCGAGTTGATGGGCCATGTCCTGTTGAAGACGGAACAGCCGGTAATGTTCCCCGTAAGCCGGCCGGTGGATGAGGTTGAGGATCATAAACAGGATGAAAACGACTGGCGGATTAGCCGGGCTCTTCGTTGCCGCACTTCCGTTGTTTTATTAAGTAACTACTCGGTTCAGTTGAAATGAACCGCAGACTGAAGGAGGCGACCGGAATTTGCAATATGTTTTTTGCGCTCATGTCGGCGACGGAGCAAAAGAGAACTGATTTCAGAGCGTTTAAGAAGCTAGCACGGTGGGAGCCCGTAGCTGCTCAAGGGGCGGTTCCGGTGACCGGCTTGCTTTTGCGATACACCGCAACGGGTGCTACGGGCGATTGATAGTGGGGATCCGTCTGGGAGCTGATCCGAAACGTATCCGGCACATCGGAGAGCGCCTCCAATAGCGCATCGCCCTGGATCCCTTGAAAAAACGTCACCGTGTCGTGCTTCGGGCCGATCACCCAGGCGACATTTTTCCCGTCGCGCTTCAGAAATGGCGAGCCTCCCTCGACAATCAACTCATCGCCATCTTTCTTGGCGAATGGCTCCTGGTGCGAAGGTTTCAGTTCCTGGGCGCGGATCCGCACGGCAACGATGTCCGGTGCCACGGTATAGATTGCGTCCACCCTCGGCGAATCCGGCTTGTGAGCCAAAGCCGCCTTCGCCCGTTCGATGGCTACCTCCCGCTTCCTTTGCTGAAAAGGCGGATCGGGCTGGGAGGGTTGGGCCATCGCGGTACCGGCCAAGAATATTAAAGAAAAGAAAGCGAGCGGTGGAATACGGTCATGGTGCGCAAGGAGGTTCACTGTGGAGCGGAAGATGGGTAGCACAGAGTCGAGAAACGATTTTATGACTCGAGTGCATTCAAGCGAGTCATTGTGCATATAGATGCAGTTGCCCACAAAAAATGAGCTGCCACATCGCGGGCTGCCTTTCTGCCATAAAATCACCAGCTAGTAATAGAAGGAGAATATTCAGCTACGCCCGTATCGGCTCAGGGGTCAAGGCCGTGGCAGTCCACGAGGCTTGCCTTCCCCTCGTGATTCCAGACAATCAGCGGGTAGGGGCGCCTGAAGCGCTCGATGTCCTGCCGCAGCATCTGCCGCTCGATTTCCGTGAGCGGCGGGCAGTGGGCGCGGAATTCTTCGTCAATGGTGATGGTGTCGAAGGAGGCTGGAAGTATGGACATGATGCCGACGACGACATGTCACTTCCATCCATCCGGGCAAGAAAAATCCCCGGCAGCCCGTTACAGAGCCGCCGGGGATGAGTGGAGAATTGTTATTTGACGTGCGCCGAAACGAGTTTGGTCATCTCGAACATGCTGACCTTCGTTTTCCCACCGAAGACTGCTTTGAGAGCTGGGTCTGCGTTGATCATCGTCCTCTTCTTTGGATCCTGAACCCGGATTTCCCAGATTCGCTTTGCAAATTAATGTTATACAGATACACTGAACCCGCATAAACAAAGGCTTCGAGCGATGTTGAAACAACAAAAAACAGCGAATCCAACGGGTGAAGGTTACAAGTGCTTTCAAAATGAGCAAAGACCGCCCAAAGATTCCAATTGCGATTGGGGCTTCTTGACAATTTTCCACACGCTCACCATTTGATGAGGGCGAATAAAGTTAACAGAAGGGACTTTATCAAAGGGGCATCAGCCCTGCCTTTTTGGGCGGCAGGCATCGGCTTGCCAGCCATTTCGGCCATGGCTATCGAGCCGGTCAAGCGTGTGGGCGGCGTATCGCTCAAAATATCCTGCAATGCGTACTCGTTCGCCAAGTTGCTCAATGACCAGCTTCATGGACGCGGCGCAGGCATCAGCTTGTTCGACTTCGCCGAGTTTTGCGCAATGCAAAACTTCGATGGTTTTGATGTTACAGGGTATTATTTTCCTGGTTATGAAAAGAACGGGCCGGGCGTGCCAACCGACAAATATATCTTCGATTTGAAGAGGAGAGCCTTCGATCTCGGACTCGGTATCAGCGGCACAGGTGTGGGGAATAATTTCACAGTTGCGGACAAAACGGGTCGCGCCAATGACGTGCAGCGTATCAAGAACTGGGCCGAGGTGGCGGCCAAGTTGGGTGCGCCGGTGCTGCGCGTGTTTGCCGACACCCAAATGCGCACGCAAACGTGGCAAACGGCCTCGAACGGCGCGACACGCGACCAGGTTGAGGAGTGGATCGCGGCCGATATTCGCGAGTGCGCGGATCATGCCGGTAAATTCGGTGTGATCATCGGCGTTCAGAACCACGGTGATTTTCTCAAAACTGCGGACGACTTGATCAGCCTCCTCAGGCGCGTCGACTCGCCATGGTGCGGGGCCATTGTGGACACCGGTTATTTCAAAGCGGCAGACCCGTATGCCGAGATGGCGAAAGCTGCGCCTTACGCGGTGAACTGGCAAATCAAGCAAAGTCCCTTGGGCGTCGAAGCCGAGGGTTCCAGCCCCATCGACTTGAAAAGATTGTTACGAGTGGTGCGCGAATCCGGTTACCGCGGCTACCTTCCCATTGAGACGCTCTCCCCGAGAGGCGACTCCGGTACCTACGATCCTTACAAGGTGGTGCCCGCATTTCATAAGCAGCTTCTCGAAGCCATTGCAGAAACGGCGTGAATTGTTCATTCAAAGGAACAATTTCCACGCCATAACCGGAGCCATCACTTGGTGGCGTTTTTCTGAGGCATGAACTCGAGTCGCGAGTGATCGGGGTCAAACAGCAAAAACGGGAACTTTTCTTGCTTGTCTCGTGTGGTTTGCACCGGCTCCAGCTTGGCTCCGCGATGAACAGCCTCCTGGTAGGCGGCGGCAGCGTCGGGTGCGGTCAGACAAATGTGCGCTTTGATACCACCCTGATGCCGGTCGAAGTGCGATGGGCGAGCCGACAACTCGAAATACTCCCCGCTCGCACCTGGGAGTGTCAAATGTACCGCATATACTGTTCCGTTCTGTCTTTTCTTGGCGTTCCCCTCGCAGAAGCCAAGCGTTTCCACACAGAACTTCTTGGCGGCCGCGAGGTCGCCGGCTACCAGCCCCACATGATTCACGCTGGTGCCAATGCGGCGGTCGCCCGGGTCTTTCCCCGCTGCGGTGCTGTGTTGCGAGCCGGGCGCGTATTGGACAAAGTCAACCGAGGCCAATTCCAGTCCCGGCGGATTCGGAATCGAGAACTTCAAGTTACCGTCGCGCCCCTTGCTGACTGGGCTTGGCGTAGCTCCGCGGAGCAGCAGCGTATTGTACAACTTTTCGATGTCATCGGTATGCAGAGCCACACGCCGGATGGGCGAGCGCTGTTCGGGTTGCAGGTCTGGAAACAGCTCGATGAACTGGTGGTCATTGATCTTGAAGAACGCCACCGCCTGGTCGTCAGTCGTGGGGAGGTCGGACGATTCTTCGAATCCCAGCACGTTGTGATAAAATTGCCGGGAATTTTCCAAATCACTGACCTGAATGCTCACCTGCGCGACACCTAGCGGCGAAAACTCCTCAACCGCAGTTTCATGCTTGATCTCAGACGGTTCTTTGCTTCCGGGAGCAACCATATTCTCGGGTTGCGCGGCAAGAGCGTAACTCGCCACGAAGATGGCTGCTGCAGCTCCGTAAAATGCGATGAGAGCTTTCATATGGGGGATGGGAAAAAGGCATACCGGGGCGACCGGGAAAAGTCCACTGAAGATTGTTCTTCTTGATGTAGTCCCAGAGCTTCTTGGTCATTGCGCTGCGGGGCAGCGGCTTTGATCCGACGATCACGCCGAGCACTGCATCGGGTTGGATGGGTTTCATCAGCGCCGGGTTCAGTTTGCGGGCGGGTTTCGAGGCGGGCTTGCCTGTTGGTTTTTTTGCGGTTGGCATAAGATCAGACTTTTGCTGCGCGACGTGCTGCCCACCGGGCCTTCATGTTGGCCGCGAGTTTCGCGCGCCCTTCGGGGGTGAGGCCGCTTTTCTTTTTCACCTTGGCTGGCTTGCCTGCCTTGGGAGCAACGACAACCTTGGCGGCTTTGCCTGCGCGACGTGCTGCCCAACGAGCCTTCGTGGCAGCGGAGATGCGGGCGCGGCCTTCGGCGCTCATTGTCCGCTTTTTGGCCTTTGGTACCTTGACGGTTTTAGCCGGTGCGACGGCAACCGCAGTCTTTGCTGCCGATGCCGACCGTGGGGTTGCGGTTTGTGATTTGATGATCTCGACAACTCCGACTACCCCGCCTTTGAGTGTTCTGATGATTTCGGCGTGAACTTCCTCGATGCCTTGGAGGAGTTCGTCTTTCTTCTCCGTCAGGCTGAGCAGGCTGCGGAGCGACTGGCTTGTGATGTGTGATATGTCCATGTTTGGAGCATCGAGTAAGAATCAGATCAACAGCCTAATGCAATACCAAATACCATTCAGTCGACATCATGAAACCGTAGTCCAATCACACCCGCCGGATGAGAACGACAAGGCATCGCCCTTCGGAGATCAGGATCACCGGGATCATGTCCTCCGGGATATCACCGATTTTCCTTGCGTCCGGCCAGCCATGGCCGAGAAGGGCGTTGGCGTCTTTTACTGCCAGGGCGAGCGTGAATGCGGGATAAGCGCCACCCGCTTTGATGGCATCCCGCTTCTCAGCGCAGTTGGGCTGGTAATACGAGGCGATCTCCATTCCCACCGAGTCATCCAAGTCGAGAATGACGAAAACGGGAGTTTTCGGAACCGTTGCGAAAAACGCGATGTCCCGGTGATATGAAAGCAAGGCTCCTTGGCGTTCGGTCATGGCAAATCGATCCCGAAGCCTTTGAAGACAAGCTTGAGATGCTCTTTGGATTTCTTCTCGGAGACCTTGGCGATGATGGAGAGTTCACAGCAGTCATCGAGTTGGGAATCCAGGAACCCCGCCGCTTCATAAGGGGAAAAAGCCAGCGTGCGGAATCCCGGGCGAGAACCTGAAACATGCGAAGATTTGAGGACGCAGAACGCCACGGTTTGAACCCACAGACTCTCAGGCGCGGCGTAATACATCCAACAGGGGGCCGATTTGTTCGCCTTGCGGATGTATGCGACAAACTCGGGGATTTCGTAGATTTCGCGCGGGTCGTTGTCGTAGCCCGTCACCATGAAGATAATGTTGCCGATGCCGGCTTGAATGAGCGGATTTCCCGGATCGACACGCAGGTCATGCACGAGACGCTGGGTGAGACCGTTTTCAATCTCGTAACGCGAGATTTCATACATGACTACGGAATCTTTCAGCTCCGCAGGGGTGGTGGTGGAAGGGATTCCATCGGCTGAATGGGTTTTTGTTTTCATCGTTGGTTGTGTGTTTGTTTGTTGTTTTGTTCAGAGTTTCCGCCGCTTGGAAATGCGGTCCACCAGAGGCTCTCGAGCGCCTGCACCGGGAGTGCAAGGCACAACAGGAGCGCCCCACACAGGCCGGCGGCGAGACCGGCGAGGATTTGAAAAAATCCGGCGCAGATTTGGCCGGCACCTTTGGCGAGCCAAACGGCGAGGAAGATAGAGGCAATTATTGTCATGGTTTTTGCTGAGGGTTGGTTGGGTTGTTCAAAAGAGAAGATTTGGTTCCTCGCGCATGCGGAGGGCCGAAAGGCCCTGCGCTGCGACAGGCGCTGCATTCATTTGCTGGCGATTCCGAGATGTCTCGCGACAATCTTGAGATACTTGGCTCCATACTGTTGCGATAGTCCGGCCCTCTGATTGAGAAGCGCCGCCGCGGGGAGCGAGTGCGCAAAAAATGCGCAGAGCTCCGATTCGTGGACCCGGATGCGACATTCGTTTCCAGAGCGAATCACCCAAAGGTTGGGGATGACAGAAAATGCGATCACGTGGAGGCTTGGCGATGCGAGGCAGGCGGCGAAAAGCCAGCACGGCCACTTGGCGTGCAGGGTGGCGTAGTAGGCCCTCACTTCCGGGATCTCGTAAATGTCGTCGGAGGTCCCATCAAACCCGTCCACGGTAAAAATAATTCTGCCATGCAACTGCCGGAGCTTTTGCCTCGGTTGCTTGGGGCCAAAGTTTGAGAGAAACCGCGAGAAATCCCGGCGCTCGACCTCCTCGCGCGTCGTGACATACACGATCTCTCCCATTCTTTTCGATTTTCCGCAGCTTGTGTAGACCATCGGGTATTCGGCGAGGCTGCGCAGGGTCGGGTTGGTTTTCCCGGCACCTGCCGCGAGGAAGGGGCTCTTGAGCATTTTCATGTAAGTGGGAATTCTTGGGTTTCCACGAGAGCGGCGATCAATCTCCGAACTGGGGCAATACGCTCATTGATAGTCTGTCTTGTGACCCCGTGCTTTTCCGCCATCGCACTCTGTGACAGTGCCTTATCCACCATTTCAATGACGACATCTACGCTGCGTGCGCAAAGGTGATTTTCGACGACGACGTTTTTCAAAGCGGCAAAGACAATCGCTCGTTGCACCTCGAACGGCAGCTCCCAGAGGATTTTACGCTGTGCAGGGTGGTCGCATGACGCCTGCTTAAACGCCTCAGGATCCACCCCGTATACATGGAGTGCGTGATGTCGGGCGAGGGATTTTCGCAGTGCCCGGAAGGCAGTCTTGATGCTGGCATTCACAGATTTGCATATTTGGTTGTCGATCTCCGCAAGACACCCCCCCGCGGTAGCCGCTATCAACTCCGGGTTGCCCCCCAGATAATTGCTAATAGCCAACAGGCAAGCTTCCTGGCGGACGTCCTTCTCCCATCCCTTCATAATCCCGTCATAGTGTCCGGTGGGAATACGGGATTGGATAAGTTCATCCAGGTGGACAGCCAAAAGGTCCCGCGCCATGGAGCAGTCCGGATTGGCGCAGTAGTCGAGCCACGTCTCGGCGAGGCCCGATGTTTTCAGTGAGTAACCTGCCTTATTGGCCAAGGCAGCCGGTTTAGTATTATTGTATTTAGACATAACACATAACCAAATTATTTTTGCGTAGTCAGCCGTGCCGAAAGGCATGGCGCACGCATCTGATTTTGCTCCAGCCCAGCAGGCGGAGAAAAATAGTTTCCTGACAAAACGCGGAATCAGGACTGATTACAAGTGAGAGGAAGAGTTATGAACTTAACCCGCCACCACCAACCTGTCCCAAGGCCCCCATGGAAAGTTTCACCCGAAAGCTGCCCAGAAGCCGGTTCCCCCAGACCAACCTATGCCAGCCACTGGGAGGAGGTATCCACATGCCGGTAGATTTCTATGCGGCATTCTTCAACCTCACGGCGGATGCCCGAGCGGAGTTCGAGTTCCTGGTGGAGGACGATGACACCCTGGAAAATACTGTCGCCGACTGCGCGGACCTGTGGCGCGGGAAAATGCGGGTGATTTATCAGGACCCGATCCTCTGCCGTCATGTCTTTTTGGCGCGATCCACGCTCATCGCAGCCAAGGGCGGCATAAAGAATGGCTACGGGTGTCAGGTCGCCGCCGCGTTTGCTCTCTACCTCTGCGACCGAATCGAACGGCGGGTCCGCGAACTCGATTTCGAAGCCAACCAACACTCCATTTTCGAAAATGAATCCTGAAATCTACTTTCTTCAGCCCGAGCCCGGGAAAATCTTTCAAATCTATGCCCGTTACGGCTGCGTCGATTTTATCCATGGGTTTTGCAGGGGAGTTTTGCACACGGGCCGCCACTATCAGTTTTTGGAGGGTATCCGCCGGTGTTCGGACCCGGCGATGACGATGCACTGGTCCGAGCCGTGTGATTTCGGCATCCAGCCTCTCGAACGGTTTTACTTCGAAATCATCCCCGAGGCCGCATGGATGTCCCATTCCAACCCCCAAAAGAACAAATGAGAAGCTCGCTTCCCTATCCGCCCGGCTCGCCGGTTCACGTCACCAAAATTTCCGCATCGGAGGACCCGATCACCGAACCAGGGACTTGGGAGCAATGGGTTCCCGGGAGCCCAAACAACACGGGGTCTCTGCCGGTCGGTTATGAACTTCGTGGCGTTTTGATGCGGCCGATCCGCATCGGGAAATGCCTGGAAATCTGCCGCACGCACCGCAATGGAGTCTCTGCCGACGGCAATTTTCGTTCCACGCCCATTATCGGCATCGTGGCCGATACCATGGTCGAAACCTACAACTCGCTTTACAGGATCAGGAAAGTCGATGTCCATGATACGGATCGGGAGGAGAAAGGGTGAAACTGATTTGGCTTACTGACCTCCATCTCGACAGGGCAAGCGAGGAAAAGCAGAGGGAGTTTTTTTTCCGGTTGCGTCAGGAGAATGCCGACGCTGTCGTAATTACCGGAGATATTTCAAATGCATCCCAACTTCCCGGCCACCTGAGGGAACTGGGCCAAATGTTCGGGACGCGTCCGGTCTATTTCGTCCTCGGGAATCACGATTTTTTCGGCTCCTCTTTTGCCGATGTGGACCATGCGGTTGCGGACGTCTGCAAGGAACAGAAAAACCTCCGGCATTTGGGCCAAGGGGAAATCATCCCCCTGGCTGATGGCTCGGCGCTGGTCGGCCACAGGGGCTGGGCCGATGGCAGGGCAGGATGGGGCAACCGATCAGTGGTCTGCAACCCAGATCATGCGAGCATCGCAGATCTGTGCGACCTCTCTAAGCGGGCAGTTTTCGAACGCATGAAAGAACTCGGCAAGGCCTCGGGACAATACTTCCGCGATGTGTTGCCATATGCGCTGCGGTGCTTCGAGCGCCTCTGGGTTGCGACCCACGTGCCGCCCTTTACCCAAGCTGCTTTTTACAATGGACAACTGTGCGGCCGGCACCACCAGCCACACTATACAAATTGGTCCGCCGGATGCGCGATTCAGGGGATTGCTAAGCATTTTCCAAAAAACCGAATGACCGTCCTTTGCGGGCACACGCACAGTCAAGCACGTGTGAGAATTTCCGAACAGGTCCAGGTTTTGGCAGGCGAAGCCAGGCCCGGGTGGCCACGGGCGCAGAAGGTGTTTGAGGTGTCTGGGGAGACCGGTTGATGCCCGCACCGACTCAGTATCAGCCGCCGCAGGCAAATTACAAACTGTCCGAAATATGTATTCATATTCTGGACGCTTTTTCCTTGAAATATCTGAAATATGCGTTTGAGTATCGCCCATCAGCCATGCCGGTAAAAATACCCAACCTCAAGGATGCGATATCCCGCCGCACCGCAGCCAAAAAGCCATTTGCCGCGTGGACGCCCACGGATTTTCTTGATCTTGGCAGCCGCGAGGCCGTGGACAAGGCTTTGCAGCGGTTGGCGCTGGCCGGCGAACTGCGCAGGATCGACCGCGGGCTTTATGACAGGCCGGCGGTCAACAGCCTGACAAAAAAGCCGGCCGCGCCCGATTACCGGGAACTGATCGATGTGCTCGCGCGCCGCGACCAAAGCCGGATGCTCGTTGACGGGATGACGGCGGCCAACGACCTCGGGCTCACCGACGCGGTTCCGGCGCGGGTTGTTGTCCGCACGGACGCCCGGCTTCGCCCTCTTCGCTTGGGCAATCTTACGGTCGAGTTCAAGCCGACCGCGCCGAGCAAACTGTATTGGGCCGGGCGTCCCGCCATGCGCGTCGTGCAGGCCCTTCACTGGCTGAAGGACACGCTGCCGGGAGACCGCGGCCGCATCATGCGGCGCCTTCAGGCCATCCTGCGCGATCCAAAAAACGGGGCGGCCATACGCGAGGATTTGCGCTCCGGCATCTACGCGTTGCCCACATGGATGCAGCGCGTTGTCCGGGATCTTCTCGATCGCGTGGAGAACCACGGGCACCGGAACAAATGAACCCCGCCTTTCATCCGGTGATCGCTGCAAGCGAGGCGGAGCGGCGCGATCTCTTCCTTTCGGCCGCCAACCGTCTCGGGACCGCGATCCAAAATGTCGAAAAGGACTTCTGGGTGTGCTGGACACTCGACGCCTTGTTCAATGGCCTTTCCAAGGAAGGGCCGAGGCTTCTTTTCAAAGGCGGGACGTCGCTTTCCAAGGCGTTCGGCCTCATTTCCCGTTTTTCAGAGGACATCGACATTACCGTCTTCCGCCAGGACATCGGCCAGCCCGCGTCCATCGAGGAGTTGGAATCGCTCAGCGGGAAAAAGCGGCGGGCGCGACTGGAGGCGATCCGGGATGCCTGCCGATCGCACATCGGCGGACCGCTGCTGGCTAACCTCTCCCGTATCGTGGGCGAAACACTTCAAGCGACCGGGATTTCACAGGAACGTGCGCGGATCGAACTGGATGAAGCGGACGAGAGCCGGCAAAGCCTACTTTTCTGGTATCCGAGCGTTGTGGGGACCGCAGGAGAATACGTGCGCTCGGCCGTGAAGATCGAGTCGGGGGCGAAATCCGCGCTCGACCCGCACCAGGAAGCAACCGTGACCCCGTATATTGCTGGCGACCTTCCAGACCTCGATTTGCGCGTCGAAGGCGTGACAGCGGTGGATCCCGGGCGAACATTCTGGGACAAGATCGTGATCCTCCACGGGCAGCGCCGCTGGTTCGAGCGGCGCGGGGAATTGCGTCACGGCGGGCAGCGGGTATCCAGGCATTATTACGATGTTTTCAAACTGGCGGATTCCGGCGCCGGAAAACTCGCGCTGTCGGATACGGCGCTCGGCATCGACTGCGCCCGCCACGCCCGCATGTTTTTCTTCAGCGCGGACTACGATCTCGAACACGCCACGCCCGGCAGCCTGCGAATCTGCCCGACAGACAAAATGGAATCGGTCCTCGATCGGGATTACCGGGCGATGACCGGGATGATCTTCGGCGAGGTGCCATCGTTTGAAGCCGTGCTCGCGGCGCTCTCGAAATTGGAGGAGCGCCTCAACGGGTAATTTCCCATCTCAGACGGGCCGGGGAAGTTTCCCGAAAAAATCTCACCCCATCAGCTCCTTCCTCAACTTCCGCTTGTTCTCCAACTCGCGGCGCTGGGCCGTCCTCCTGGATTTCTCTTTCAGTTGCCCGGCCGCCTTGGCCGCCGCGAGGAGGTGGTCCGCGAATTCCTTGTGCCCGCAAGCCGCGAAGAACTCCGCCGCCGCCTCGATCACCTTGTGCTCGAACCTGCCTGGCCGCCCGGCCATGATCTTTTTCAAGTCCAGCGGGGAAACGGCCGGCGAACTGTGCCCGTCCGATTGCGTGGCCGGCAGGTCGTCCCACCAGTTCCTGCCGGTTTCCTCATCCAGCTCCCGCGTCATGACCGCCGGCGGGAACCAATACCCGCGCTGCCGCTCCTCTTTTTTCAGGAGCTCCCACTTCTGTCGCAAAATCAAGACGCGAACTGTTCCGGCCACGTAGGCCCGGAGGCTGGCACCGGTGAGCGCCCGCAGATGGGAGCGCATCTTTCCCGGCCGGCGCAGGCCGTTCCAGAAATTGAGCATGCATTCCTGGACCACCTCTTCAAGGATGGCGTGCCTGCAGCAGCCCCCGTTCCACCCGTCTTTCTGCGCGCGGATCCAGAAGAGCCTGTAGAGCGCCTCCGAGAGTTCGGCGGTGAACAGTCCACTTTTTTCCAGTTCGGCGCATGCCGCGGCGAGGGCCGCATCAAAAGAGTTTTGCGAATCGTCATCGCGGAGGGTTGAGTTCCTGTTTTTTGCCTGTCTTTTCTTGGTTGTCTGCATGACAAACCCAACTGACCGGTGTCTGGGGGCCGGTGCCGAAAGGCACGGGCCCCGAGCCCTGAAGGATTTCTGGCGCGAGCCACGGGTGCGTATGGCGGCACGGGTTCACGATTCCGTCAACGCAAGTTCTCGCAAAAAATGCGCCAGTCTTATCCGGTGGCGGGACACTATTTTTTGTGATGCCAGAAATGTCACTTTTGGTGGATGCGCTCCTGCGTTTCTGGTAGAAACCGAGGGGTTCTCCCGACAACCATCGCAATGCCGCGCAAGAAAACCCCAAACAGCCATGAACCCGGAGCCATCCAGCCACGAGAACCCGTTTGCACAATTCGCCGAGATTTACGAGAAGGCCCGGAAGGAATCGCAAGCGATGTCCCCGGAGGCGCGGCGCAAGGACTGGACCCGCAACAAGTCACCGGCGACTGGCTCGGCTTCGCAAGAAAAGCCGGCCATCTACGTGTCACCGGCCAGCGGAAGTTTCGTTCAGATTTAGAGCGGATCGAAGTCATGGGGGAGGAGGCGAAATCACTCTTCGCCTTCGCGCGTTCGCTCGGGCGCGGGCTGCCGGAGGCGGTAAAGGAAAGGACGCGGAACAACCCGTTTCCTTTGAGCGGGTCCGAGCACAGGGTCTTTTTTAACGTCCGTTCCGCCGATGCCCGGGTGCTGAAGATCGCCTTCCCCGACAAATTTGGGCGAAAAGAACACACGCCGTTCCAATACCTGGAGCGATGGGTCCTGATGTCGCAGTTGGTTCCCGCAACGAGGGGAAAATTCGAAGACTGCATCATGAGCCAGGCCGGAACGGTTTCCATCGTGATGAGCATGCAATTCTTCGAAGGCCCCCACCCTTCTTCCCAAGAAGCCCACAGCTTCATCACCGACCTCGGGTTCGAACTCTTGAGCGACGGGTCATCGACCCTCGACTACATCGACCGGACGAGGGGATTGATCCTGCGTGACTGCCACCCGAAAAACTGGATTAAGGCAGACGGGGCGCTCGTGCCCATCGATATCATCCCCGAATTGGTCTGACGGCATTGGCGATACGGCGGGACAGCCTGCCTCTCAGCTTTTGCGCATCAGGCTGAGGCACTCTTCGTCCAGAAGTGTGATGGCCTTGCGGGCGTTTTGCAGGAGCTTGCCGAAATCCATCGTGCTGCCGGGAGACAGGTTTTCCCTGAGTGCGTCGGCGAAGTCCTCGAAGCCTGCGTCGCCGGTCTCGTTGGCGTCACGGCGGGCGCGGGCGGAACCGCCATCAAATTCGGCTGATGCCTGAGCGCAGATGTCCGCGACAAGATCGCGCTTGAGCGCCTCCATTCCCGGGATCTTCTCCCGCGCCAGAGCGAGCGATTCCTCCGCAGATCCGATGGCGGACAGCAATTCTCTCGATTTGCATCTGTTATTCTCGCCCCCGGTGCCGGCGGCCGTGGCCTCCGCGACAGGCATCCGGGCGAGATCTTTGGCGAAATGTTCCGCCGCCATCTCCGCCACCCCGATTTGCCCGGCGGCGAGGCGCAGCATTTCCATGGCTGTCAGCGGCCGCCCGGCATCGAAGGCGGCGAGCATGTGCGCCGACACTCCGGCCTGCTCCGCCATCGCGCGGAAGTCGCAGTTCACAACAAACTCCGGATACCGTGTGGCCGGGTCGGGGAGGTGCAGAAGAACATGGACCATGCGGATCGTGTCTTCGTCGCTAAGCCCGAAAATTTCGCGATTGAGCGGCAAATGGCGGGGCAGCGCGCCGCTCGCGGCGGCCGGAGAGGGAAACCGTGCC
>Ga0209697_10001285_pt1 | contig 39114 bp, 32 predicted proteins | sample AliMusrvi5mmetaG_FD_184115 | JGI IMG/M metagenome (GOLD analysis project Ga0209697, IMG submission 184115) | Freshwater lake bacterial and archeal communities from Alinen Mustajarvi, Finland, to study Microbial Dark Matter (Phase II) - Alinen... | ecosystem: Environmental > Aquatic > Freshwater... | reverse complement strand
GGCGTGGGCAAGACCGTGCTGCTCACCGAAATGATCCACAACATGATCGGACACCAGAAGGGCGTCAGCATCTTCTGCGGCATCGGCGAACGTTGCCGCGAAGGCGAGGAACTTTACCGCGACATGAAGGAGGCCGGCGTGTTGCCGGACATGGTGATGGTCTTCGGCCAGATGAACGAGCCCTCGGGCAGCCGCTTCCGCGTGGGCCACGCCGCGCTGACGATGGCCGAATATTTCCGCGACGACGAGCACCGCGATGTGCTGCTGCTCATCGACAATATCTTCCGTTTCATCCAGGCCGGCATGGAAGTGTCGGGGTTGATGGGCCAGATGCCGTCGCGCCTGGGCTATCAGCCCACGATGGGCACCGAGCTGGCCGGGCTGGAGGAGCGCATCGCCAACACCGATACCGGCGCCATCACCTCCATCCAGGCGGTGTATGTGCCGGCGGACGATTTTACCGACCCGGCGGCGGTGCACACGTTCTCGCACCTCTCCGCCTCCATCGTGCTCTCGCGCAAGCGCGCCAGCGAAGGGCTCTTCCCGGCCATCGACCCGCTGCAGTCCAGCTCCAAGATGGCCACGCCCGGCATCGTCGGCGAACGGCATTACGCCCTGGCGCAGGACATCCGGCGGACACTCGCGCAATACGCGGACCTCAAGGACATCATCGCCATGCTTGGCCTGGAGCAGCTTTCGCCGGAGGACCGCAACGTGGTTGTCCGCGCCCGCCGGCTGGAGCGTTTCCTCACCCAGCCCTTTTTCACGACGGAGCAGTTCACCGGCCACAAGGGCAAGCTCGTCAGCCTCAAGGATGCGCTGGACGGCTGTGAGCGGATCCTGCACGACGAATTCAAGGACTACCCGGAGCGCGCGCTCTACATGATCGGGGCGATCGGCGAAGCAGGGGAAAAACCGAAACCCGCCCCGGACGCCACCCCCGCCAAGCCGGAGCCAAAGCCCGTCGCCAAGACCGGCCTGAAGCCTGCCGCCGCGTCCAAACCCAAGGGGAAATCCGAAATGCCGCCAAAGCCCGAAGCAAAACTGCAACCGGCACTCATGAATCTTAAGGTGCTCCTGCCGTTCCAGGTCTTCGCCGCGAAAACCGGCGTGTCCCGCATTGTTGCGGAGACACGCGAGGGCTCGTTCGGGCTCCTGCCGCACCGGCTCGACTGTGTGGCGGCGCTCGTGCCGGGAATATTGGTCTACGAAACCGAGACGGACGGGGAAGTGCTGGTGGCCGTGGATGAAGGGGTGCTGGTCAAGGCCGGCCCGGACGTGCTCGTTTCCGTGCGCCGGGCGCTGGGCGGGACGGACCTCGACACCTTGCGGGATGCGGTGGACCATGAATTCCTGGCCCTGGATGCGCACGAGCAGAGCGTGCGCGCGGTGGTTGCGAAACTGGAAAGCGGCTTTCTGCGCCGCTTCGCGAATTTTCAACATGAATGACGAACCCGAAAAAAACGTGACAACCTTCGCCGGGCAGGTCGGCGCGAAGGCGGCGCGCAAGCTCAAGGCGCGGCGCAACCCCGCGCCGGGCGTCTGGTTCGGCGTGGGCATGATGGGTCTGATCGGCTGGTCGGTGGTCGTTCCCACGCTGCTCGGCGCCGCGCTCGGCCACTGGCTGGATCGGCGTTATCCGGGCGCCCATTCCTGGACGCTGGCGCTGCTGGTGGCCGGGCTGGTCGTCGGCTGTGTGAATGCGTGGCATTGGGTTGCCAAAGAAGACAAGGCCATGCGGGAGGAACAGGAGGACAACGATGGATGAAACGCTGACACGGGTGCTGGCGGTGCTGGCGGGGGGGGCGCTGGGTATGCTTTTCTTCGGCGGCCTCTGGTGGACGGTCCGCCGGGGCGTCTCGTCCCGGCGGCCGGCCGCTTGGTTCTTCGGCAGTCTGCTGTTGCGGATGGTCATCACCCTGGCGGGCTTTTATTGGGTCGGTCGCGGGCGCTGGGACCGGATGCTGCTCTGCCTCCTTGGCTTTGTCATGGCGCGCTGGGTGGTGACGGGGTTGACCCGGCGGCCGGAAAAAAATCAGCCCCGTCCGGCATCGGAGGTCAGCCATGCGCCTTAGTCCTGACGAGATGATCTTCTGGCGGCACGGGTTTATCAAACTCAACGCTACCATTGTGTTCACATGGGGCCTGATGCTTGTGCTCGCGGTCGGTGCAAAACTCATCACGCGTAGGCTTTCCACGGATCTGAAACGTTCCCGCTGGCAGAATCTGCTGGAAATCGTCGTCACTGCCATCGGGAAACAGATCGAGGACGTCGGCCTCCCCCATCCGGAGAAGTATATCGGGTTCCTGGGCACGCTCTTTCTGTTCGTCGCCCTGGCCGCCCTGTGCACGGTCATCCCCGGCTACGAGCCGCCGACCGCCTCGCTTTCGACCACTGCGGCGCTCGCGCTGTGCGTGTTCGTGGCCGTGCCGCTGTTCGGCATCGAGGAACAGGGGCTGGGCGGCTACCTCAAGTCCTACGTGGAGCCGACGGTCATCATGCTGCCGTTCAACATCATCAGCGAGCTTTCGCGCACGCTGGCCCTGTCCATCCGCCTGTTCGGCAACATGATGAGCGGGGCGATGATCATCGGCATCCTGCTCACCATCACACCCTTCCTTTTCCCGATCGTCATGACGCTGCTCGGCCTGCTCACCGGCATGGTGCAGGCCTACATCTTCAGCATCCTGGCCGCGGTTTACATCGCGGCCGCCACGCGCACGCGCAAACCCCGGCCTGATCTGACAACTGAAACGCCAACAACGGAACAACCAAAGGAGACACACCATGGATAGCATGACAATCATCGCGGTGGCATCAATCGTCACCGCCGGCATCACCACCGGCATCGGCTGCATGGCGCCCGCGCTGGGGGAGGGGCGCTCGGTCGCGACGGCGCTGACCGCGCTGGCGCAGCAGCCCGACGCCTCCGCCACCATCACCCGGACCCTGTTTGTCGGCCTGGCGATGATCGAGTCCACGGCCATCTATTGCTTTGTGGTCTCCATGATCCTCATCTTCGCCAACCCGTTCTGGAACCACGTCATCGCCCAAGCCGCGGGGAAATAAACCTATGTTAATCGATTGGTTCACGATCGGGGCGCAGGCGCTCAACTTCCTCATCCTGGTGTGGCTGATGAAGCGCTTCCTCTACAAGCCCATCCTCCACGCCATCGACGCGCGGGAGAAGCGCATCGCCGCGCAGCTCGCGGATGCCACCGCGAAAAAGGACGAAGCCCTCAAGGAGCGCGATGAGTTCCAGCACAAGAACGAGGACTTCGACCGGCAGCGCGCCGCGCTCCTGGGCAAGGCGACGGACGAGGCGAACGCCGAGCGCCAGCGGCTCATCGGCGAAGCGCGGCAGGCGGCCGACGCCTTGAGTGCCAAGCGACAGGAAACGCTGAGAAACGACGCCCACAACCTCAATCAAGCCATCAGTCGCCGGACCCGGCAGGAAGTGTTTGCCATTGCGCGAAAGGCGCTGACGGATCTCGCCACGACGAGTCTGGAAGAGCGGATGGGCGAGGTGTTCACGCGCCGCTTGCATGAACTGACCGGTGAGGCAAAGGAAAGTCTTGCCAAGGCCCTGAAGACAGCGGCCGACCCGGCACTCGTGCGCAGCGCCTTCGACCTGCCGCCGGAGCAACGCGCAGCGATACAAAAGGCGCTCAACGAAACCTTCGCGGCTGAAATCCACGTCCGGTTCGAGACCGCGCCGGACCTGGTCAGCGGAATCGAGCTCACCACGAACGGGCAGAAGGTGGCGTGGAGCATCGCGGATTATCTGGCGTCGCTGGAAAAGGGCGTTGATGAACTTCTGAAAGAGAAGGAAAACCGTGAGGCCAAAGCCAAAACACCGTCCGATTTGACGCCGCAGATCGCCAAGCGTGCCTATGAACTGTACGAGCAGCAAGGCCGCAAGAGCGAATCGGCAGTTCAGGACTGGAGTCAGGCGGAGCGGGAAATTCGGGAAGGTCAGACCAAGGCCGAGCCGAAATCGAAAACTGAGGTTGAGGTCGAGCCAAAACCGGAAGCCAAAGCCGAACCGAAACCGGAAGCCAAAGTAAAGCCTAAAGCTGAAGCCAAGGTCGAACCCAAACCTGAAGCGAAAGTTGAGTCTCAGCCTGGAGCCAAGGCGAATCCTAAGCCTGAAGAACCCAAGCCCGAAATAAAGAGTCAATGAACACTGCGCCTGAAAATTTGCAGAGCGTCTTTGATGGCGCGTTCGCCGGGATCAGCCAGGTGCGGGAAGCCTTTACACCGCAGCTGGTGCCGCGGGAGGTGGGCACGGTCGTCAGTGTCGCCACCGGCGTCGCCAAGGTCGCCGGCCTTTCCGGCGTGGGCTTTGATGAACTGGTCAAGTTTCCCGGCGATGTGCTCGGCATCGCGTTCAACGTGGACGAGGACGAAATCGGCGTCGTGCTGCTCGGCGACTACTGGCAGCTGCACGCGGGCGACGAGGTGCAGCGCAAGGGCCGGGTCATGGACGTGGCCGTGGGCGACGGCTTGCTGGGCCGCGTCATCGACCCGCTCGGCCGGCCGCTCGACGCCGGCGGGCCGGTGGTTGCCGCCGGGCGCCTGCCCATCGAGCGCCCCGCCCCTCCCATCATGGACCGCGCGCCCGTCACCGTGCCGCTCCAGACTGGCATCATGGCCATCGATGCGCTCATCCCCATCGGCCGCGGCCAGCGCGAGCTGATCCTGGGCGACCGGCAGACTGGCAAGACCGCCATCGCGATCGACACCATCCTCAACCAGCGGGGGCACAATGTCGTGTGTGTCTATTGTGCCATTGGCCAGCGCGCTTCCGCCGTGGCGAAGGCCGTGGCCCTCCTGCGCGAAAAGGGCGCGCTGGATTACACCGTCGTCGTCGTGACCGAGGGCAACGACCCGCCCGGCCTCGCCTTCATCGCGCCGTACGCCGCGACCAGCATCGCCGAGCATTTCATGCAGGCCGGCCGCGACGTGCTGATCGTGTACGACGACCTGGCCCATCACGCGCGCGCCTACCGCGAGCTCTCGCTCCTGCTGCGCCGCCCGCCCGGCCGCGAAGCCTTCCCCGGCGACATTTTCTATATCCATTCGCGGTTGCTCGAGCGGGCGACGCACCTGTGCAAGGAGCGCGGCGGCGGCTCGCTCACCGCACTGCCCATCATCGAGACCGAGGCGCAGAACATTTCCGCCTACATCCCCACCAACCTCATTTCCATCACGGATGGCCAGATCTATCTCTCCCCCTCGCTCTTCGAGCTGGGCGTGTTGCCCGCGGTCGATGTCGGCAAATCCGTTTCCCGCGTCGGCGGCAAGGCGCAGCGGGCGGCCTACCGCGCGGTCGCGGGCGACCTCAAGCTTGCCTACGCGCAGTTCGAGGAGCTCGAGACCTTTGCTCGCTTTGGCGCCCGGCTCGATGACGACACCCGCCGGATCATCGAACATGGCCGGCGCATCCGCGCCTGCCTCAAGCAGCCGGATGGCGCTCCGGTGTCCGTGCCCGCGCAGATCGCCGTCCTGCTGGCCTTGACCGCGAACCTCTTCGACCCGGTGCCGCTGGACCGGATGACGGACGCGAAGCTCGCCGTGCAGGCGGCCGCGTCAGCCATCCCGGCGGCGGTGTGCGCGCGGTTCGAAACCGCCGATAAACTGGACGACGGGGATCGCAAGACAATTGTCGAAATCGCCCGCCAATCGCTCGCCCGCTTCCAGCCCAAGCCTGACGCCAAAGCCGGGCCAAAGCCTGAACCCGGGGCCAAACTGACGGCCACAGCCAAAGCAAAAGCCGAACCCAAAGCCGCGTCCGGACCCAAGCCTGACGGTGGATCCAAACCGGACGTCCCGGCGGACGTTAGTCCGAAACCCAAGCCGGCGACCCCCGGGCCGGAAGCTAAGGAATAGCCATGAGCGACACCTTGGTGAGCCTGCGGCGGAAAATCAGCAGCGCCGGCGATCTCCAGTCCGTCGTCCGCACGATGAAGACCCTGGCCGCCTCGAGTGTCGGGCAATACGAGAAATCCGTGCGTGCGCTGGCCGACTACTATCGGACCGTGGAACTGGGGCTGGGCGCGTGTTTCCGGGAAAGCGAGCCGGCGCTCCTGTCGCCCGGGCGTGAAGGCCGGCCCGATGCGGGTGTGGTGGGCGCCGTCGTGTTCGGTTCCGATCAGGGCCTCGTGGGCCAGTTTAATGACGTGGTGGTCGATTATGCCGTCAAGACCCTCGCCGCGCTGCCCGGCAAAGCCAGGGTCTGGGCCGTCGGCGAGCGTGTGCATGCGCGGCTGGCGGATGCGGGCCTGCCGCTGCTGGGCCTCTTCACCGTGCCCGGTTCCGTCCGTGCCATCACCCCGCTTGTCGGGCAGATCCAGCTCGAAAGCGAAGCGCATCGGGCTGAAGGCGAATACGTGTCTCTTTACGTCTTCCATAACCGCCCGCAGCCCGGGGCGCTCTACGCACCGGTCAGCCAGCGGCTTTTGCCGCTCGACGAACAATGGCGGCAGGGCCTTGCCGGTGTCCGCTGGCCGGCCCGGAACCTGCCCGAAGTCATGTGCGGCGGCGCCGTCACCTTGCGCGCGCTGATCCGCGAATATCTTTTCATCTCCCTCTTCCGGGCATGCGCCGAATCCCTCGCGAGCGAAAACGCTAGCCGCCTGGCGGCGATGGAACGCGCCGACAAAAACATCGATGAGCTGCTGGAGGAGCTCCACGCCACCTTCAACCGGTTGCGCCAGAGCGGCATTGACGAGGAACTGTTCGACGTGATCTCCGGCTTCGAGGCGTTGGCCGTCCTGCGGCGGCAATCAGGCCCGAAGTGAACCCGCCGTCTTCCCTTTGCGTCCCTTTCGTGCCGTGCCCCGCATAGCTTCCGAGCGACGCGGGGTGATCAGTGGGCAATTCCGGAACTTTGCGCCCTCTGCGCCATGACATAACGGGTTTCGCCCTGTCCGCAAGGCGCGTGTCGGGGGTCAATACCCGCAGTCTCCTTCCGGCTCCAAGAGACAAATCGTCCGAGCAAATCTGATTTGATCGGACCTCCTCCGGTCAGGAACTCCATGTCTCAGTGCCTCCGTGGTGAATCTCTGCTTTTTTCGCGTCCTTTCGCGCTGCGCCTGGCGTAGTTCTTTAACGAAGCTATGGTGTTTCGTAGTTAAAGTCCGTGTTTTTGCTGACGGCTGAAAGCTGAACGCTCTCCTTGCGCCAGCACCTCCATGCGCGACGAAAGATGGATGAAAGGCCAGAGCAACGACGAAACACGCGCAAGGAACGAAGCGCGAATGAGTTCTCAGAACTCATTTTGTGTTGCACAAAATGAGGCGAACCATGGCACGCATTCGGTATTCTGCCGGGAAAACGGCTGGATAAGTTTGTCCCGGCTGGCAGGCGTCTCAGGCGGCGCTGCATAAGTATACGCGTCGCCTGTAAGCAACGAACCAGACGGGATGAAATCGTCCAGTCCTTTTGACGGCCGAATGCGTGACATTTCTGCTGTGCCCTGCATAGCTTCCGAGCGACGCAGGGTGATTTCGCGCACCGCTTCCCTTGGCGGACTTTGCGTCTTTGCGTGAAAACTCTTCCCGGAGGTTGTTCGGCCTATGGTGTGCTCTGCTTCTTCAGACTGTTGTAGGTTTTGTCAAAGTCCACAACATAGTTCTTCATTCCGACCTCCCAACTTGACATCCCATATTGACGAGCCTCGTTCAGGGCTTGTTCCCTTGTCCATTGATCATGTTTGATGCGGTAGCAGGCGATGATGATGCCGGTCCGATCACAGCCGTTCTCACAGTGGATAAACACCGGTGAAGGAGAAGTCTCGATGATCGAAAGCACTTTGGCAACTTGCATGTCCGTTGGGCGGCCTAGACCTCTCATCGGGACATTGGTGTAAATAATGCCATTGGCGCGCGCCTCTGTCTCCTCTGCTACCCGGAGAACGTTTGGCATTCTCAAATTGACAATCGTTTTGATGCCAAGTCGTTTGAGACTCTGGATGCCGAGATTATTGGGCTGGCCACCGCGATAAAGACTGTGGTTTACCCTGTCAAAGTTGCTGATACCCGCTGCAGGCGGAAGACCGCGCGGCACCGTGGCGCAGCCGGCGATAACAAATAGCAGCGATAGTGATAGCAGTGGACTCTTCACTCGAAATTTTCTCTCTTTTGTCATCATGATCTCCGCGCCGAACATTGTATTACGCGTCACGCACGGCAAACCTCAACCGCATCCAAAACCGTGTAAAGCGTCAAATGTATCGTTGGAACCACGCGTCTCCTTCCGGCTCCAAGAGACAAATCGTCCGAGCAAATCTGATTTGATCGGACCTCCTCCGGTCAGGAACTCAGTGCCTGCCCTGAGCAATGTCGAAGGGCCTCCGTGCCTCCGTGGTGAATCTTCATCCATCCTGTCTATCATGTTCATCCATGTGAATTTTCTGTTTTCGTCCTCTTTCGCGCCTTTCGTAGTTAAATCCTGTGGCTGCTCTAACAGTCTAATAGCCTTCAACCTACAGCCTATTTCTTCTGCCATCGGTCGTTCTTCTCCAGCACGGATCGTGGGCCATTGCCATTGAGCCACGTTTTGGCCGGGTCATTGCCTCGGAGGTAAGCGTCCCAGAAAGCCGTGCTTATTGCCAAAACAGCCCGGTGGTGATTCGGATTTCGTTTCTCCGTATCGCCCGGCAGGGCGCGGTCGGCGAAGGCGGAGTGCTCGGCCCCGTCAAGCACCAGCTCGTACTTGCCTCCCGGCGGCAACGCGGGATACACGGAGAGGCGCGATGCCAGATCGGCTCCGATTCGGGCCCCGTCCTTATCAGTGCCGATTCGGGCCTCGTCCTTTGTTCCCGTCATCAGCAACCAGGGAATCTTCACATTGCCGAAGGCCTTTGTGGTGTCCCCGCCATGACTTGGGCCGCTGGGGCTGAATGCGATGGCCGCCTTGATCCGCGCATCCGTGAAGGAGACTGCGCCGCCCGCGGTCGTCTGCCCGCTGACAGCTTGCGTAGTCACCGCGCCGAACGAATGCCCTGACATGCCAACGCGCTTCAAGTCCAATCGTCCGGCTAAGGCATGGCCATCGGCCTTGTTCCAACGCTCGAGTTGGTCAAGGACGGCGGGAACGTCCTTCACCCGCAGCATGAAGTTCTCGATCCCGGCGGCCTGTTGCATCGCGCTCATCCGCTGGCCCGGGGGTTTGCCCTGCCAGACCGAGGTGTCGCTTCCCGGATGTTGGAGAAACACCGCGACATACCCGCGAGCCGCCCAATGATTGCCAAGATAGGCGCACCCTTCACGGGAACCGCCCAGTCCATGACTGAAGAGTACAACGGGGGCAGGAGCCTTTGCCGGTGGGAGGTAGACTCGGATCGGAATGTCACGCTTCCGCGCTGCATCATTGACCGTGAGGTCAACCGTTTTCGGCGTCTCCCCTTTGGATATCGCAAGGGGATCATAGGGTGGGGCGGCGGCGATTGCCCGCGCCGCAAACACCAGGCAAGTGAAAATGACTATGCCTGGAAGCTGGCGTCTATGGTTTGTCATTAGGGTGTTCTCATCTTGCTCAAACACGGTTATCAAGCCCGCTTCACGCGCAACATTTCCGCCAACTTTCTGGATCATAGGCATGGCGATTTTAATTGTCAATGTCCGCCGGCGTGGCGTTCCGACCTGATCGCGTCAGTGTTGAGGATCGGCGGCGTGTTCGGCGCGCTACTTGCTCAATGGCGGCCACGCTTGGGCGCGGCGCCGGTGTCTTTGACCGGTTCGCATTTTGCAACCGTCAGATACACGGCGTACTGACCATCCGGGCTGACGACCACTCCGCTCTTTCCAGTGGGCAGAAGTTTGACAACAAAATGCAGGCCGGTGGTGTCGCCATTCTTCTGATGTCGCGGACCGTTGATCTGAACCGCTACGTTGAGGTTGACGAAACGCGGCCCGTCTATGGCGCCGGACACCTCCGCCGTCCACTCGACCGAAACAGTGCGACCGCCGGTATTCTGGGTGTCCCGGGCCTCGACGCCGGGCGTGCCTGTGAGGTGTTTCATATACAGTCTCTGGGATATCGTGACCTCGCGGAGACACTGCGCGGCCTTGTCCATGTTGGTGGTCCACGTGTACTCGGACGGCTGTCGGGGCCCCGCCGGGTTCGCGTCCATAGGCATCAAGGATTGAATCTTCTTCGCCGTCATGGGTGTGAGTTTGCACACCGCGATGTCCATCTGTACTTCCAACGCCGTCGGCGCCAGTTCCATCAACAGGTTGGATATGACACGCGCCAGGGTTTGTTGGCTGCTCGGCGTGCTTTCCACAATCAACTTTCCTGTCTTGGCGTCGTACGACACCTTCGCTTTCGCCGGCAAATCAGCGCCAAGCTCTCCGAGTGCGCGACGGAGATCGCCCCCCGCCATTCCGTTAAGGAGCGCGATCGCCTTGTTGCTGGCAGGGAACTCGCGACGGACCTGCGCATCCTTTTCGAGCAGGACGACCGCGCAGCGGTTCGTGTCGATGTCGTACTCTATGCCGGCCGTCCTGCATATGATTTGCACCGTGTTGTTCAGGGAAATGGACCGCGCGGTGAAGGTTATCGGAGGATACGCTTGCTCGGCAGCGTCGGGAACGTTGAGCGTGATTTTGACGCCCTTCATCGCGGGGTCGCTCGTCTCCTTGTCGTTCTCTTTGGCAGACTTGTTCAGGAACTCCACGACCTCTTGAATGTTGGCCTTGTGGAACTCGATCTCCGGGATCACAATCTTGCCCATTTTCTCCTCAATGGTGTTCTGGGGAGGAACCACACCGAAGGGCACGCCGCCACGACTCTTTACGAAAGCCGCGATCTTTTCAAGATTCGCTTCCGTGTTCATGACCATCAACCGATTGGCTTGCGCCGCGTAATGGGCCGAAGCCCCGGCCGCAGGTGTAACTCCGGCCTTCGCCAGCAGCCCCTGCAGGTCGCGCGCTTCCTCAGTCAAGAGGTAAACCTTGAACTTCATGCTTCTCAGTCTTTCGGCTTGGGTGCGAACGTTCTCCTCGGCAAAGCACAGGCATGCCAAGAACATGACGCAGATCATTACGAGTATCTTCTTCATGGACTGATTCTCCTCTGGTTGCTGTGCCAACTCGGATCCGGGAGCTCTCCGCTCTCCCCTGATTCCGCTCCCGCCCTTTTCTCAGCAGTGAAGCCAAACAGTGTTATCAAGCCTGCTTCATGCGTAACATTTCCGCCAACTTCCCGGATCATAGGCATGGCGATTTTAATTGTCAATGACGGCTGGCATGGTCCGCACGGCCCAAGCATGCGGTTTTCGACGGACGATCAAAGCTGATCGCTGCCGGCAGAAAGAATGGACGATAAGGAAGGAAATGGCTCCGGCGACAGGGCTCGAACCTGTAACATTCTGGTTAACAGACATATTTAAATCCCCTAAAAACCCCTTTGTTTACGGGGTTTTTTGTCTTCGAAAGGGTCAAAAATGGCCTTGTGTGGTTAAAAGTGTGGCAATTTTTCGCGTTTCGTGTAGGCTGGTATTGATATTTATAAAACAACGTTTCACAGAATTTCACAGGAGGCGCTATGGGTCTGGAAATCCGAAAAACAAGCAAATGGTGGTACGGTCGGTGGATGAAAAACGGGGTGCGGTCGTTCGCCAAGTTAAATGTGCCGATCGAAGGCAAGCCGGGCGATGCGGTATTCGAACGCTCCCGCGAAGCTGCCCAGGATGCTCTGGATAAACTCATCGCCGGGGTTAAGGAGCAGAAACGCCCGGAAGACATGGTGCAGGAAATCCACCGGGTGAGGTTCGGCCACCGTATCGGATCCATCCCCCTCGCCAGTCTGTTCGAGGTCTGGAAGGACATTTCCCGGAAGCGGCAGCCGAAGGATCAGTATATCCAATGGACGGCCGGCATTTTCCTGCGGTTCCAAACGTTCGTGAAGTCGGAGTTCCCCCAGGTGAAGGAAATGGCCGCTGTGGACAGGAAGGTCGCGGAATCGTTCATGCGGTCGGAACAGGCGCGCGGGGTGAGCCCCAAGACCTATAACGCGGAACTGATTCTCCTTCGCGGCGCCTTTGAGAACCTGCGCGAGGATGCCGGGATGCTGTCGAATCCGTTCGGTAGAATCGTCAGCAAAGACTGGGACACCGTCCACCGGCAACCCTTCACGGCGGAGGAACTGAGGGCGATTGTGGATGTGGTCGAAAATGACCCGCTCATGCGGCCGCTTGTCATCGTGGGGATCTGTACCGCGATGCGGCGCGGGGATGCCTGCCTGCTGAAGTGGAACGCGGTGGATCTCGATAACGGTTTTGTCACCGTCAAGACGAGCAAGACCGGCGAGACGGTGGAGATTCCCTTGCTGGCAATGCTCAGGGAGGAGTTGATGAGGCAGCCGAAAGCCAAAAGCGGCTATGTGTTCCCGGAGCTGGCGCAGATGTACCTGACCAATCAGAACGGGATCAACTGGCGGCTGCACAAAGTCTTTGAGGCGGCCGGGTTTATCAATGAGGAGGAAGTGACCCGGCGTAATATTGGCCGCAAAAGGGCGGGGTGGGCGCCGCTCGACATTGAGCGCCGGGGTGATAACCAGGCTGAACGCCAGAAGGGAGCCGGCTTGCGCACCGCGAATGTCCGGGGCTTCCACAGTTTCCGTGTCACATGGATCACAATCGCGCTGACCGCCGGGGTCCCCATGGAATTGGTGCGGCGGGTCACCGGCCATACAACCGCCGACGTGGTCCTCAAGCACTACTTCCGTCCGGGCCGCGAGGATTTTAAGCGCACGCTGGAAAACGCCATGCCGCGGCTGCTCATGGAACCGTCGCGGCCGAAGGCGTTGCCGCCCGGCAGCGTTAAGGTCGAGAAGAATCCAAAAACGGAGCTATTGAACATCTGCCAGGGCATGACAGCAAAAAGCAGGAAGAAGGATATGGAGAGGATTGCCGCACTGTTGGAGGGAATGTGAGGATGAAGGCTGTTAGACTGTAGGTGGGAACGAAAGAAGAGGGGCTTAAGTGTTAATTCGGGGACTGCCTGTCAGCAGGGTATACACTTCTTGAACAGTTCGTTTCCGATGCTGGTGACGCTATCGGGGATGGTCACGCCGGCCAGATTGCTACAGAAAGCGAACGCACTGTCCTCTATGCTGGTGACGCTGTTAGGGATTGTGACGCTGGTCAGGTTGCTACAGCCCATGAACGCACCTTTTCCGATGCTGGTGACACTGTCAGGGATGATAATGCTATCCAGGTTGCGGCAATCGGAGAATGCGCAGTCTCCAATGCGGGTGACGCCATGGGGAATCGTGTAGTTTCCGACCTTGTCTGCCGGGCATTGGATGAGCGTGGTCCGGTCTTTATTGAACAAAACGCCATCCACACTGCTATAGGCGGGATTGCCCGCGCTTACTGTTATTTCTTGCAATCCTTCGCAGCTCAAGAATGCATAGTCCTCGATGCGGATGACGTTGTCGGGGATGGTGATGTGGGTTAGAAGCTTGCAGTCGTAAAATGCCCCGTCTCCGATGCAGGTGACGCTGTTAGGAATTGTGATGTTGGGCAGGCTGCTACAGTCGGAGAACGCACTGTCCCCGATGTTGGTGACGCTATTGGGGATTGTTACGCGGGTTAGGTTGCCGCAGAAGAGAAACGCAGTGCGCCCGATGCTGGTGACATGGTCAGGAATCGTGTAGTCATTACCCTTGCCGGCTGGGTATTGGACGAGCGTGGTCTGGTCTTTGCTGAACAAAACGCCATCCACACTGCTATAGACGGGGTTGTCCGCACTTGCCGTTATTTCTTTCAGTCTTGGGCATTCGGCAAACATACTGTGTCCGATGCTGGTCACACTCGCGGGGATTTTTATGCCAGCCAGGTTGCCGCAGCAGAAGAATACCATATCCCCGATGGTGGTGACGCCATGGGGAATGGTCATGTTACTCAAGCCATCGCAGTCGCAGAACGCTTTGTCGCCGATATGGGTGACGCTTTTGGGGATTTTTATGCCGGGCAATTTATCGCAGTTGGCAAATGCACTGTTCCCGATGCGGGTAACGCCGTCGGGAACCGTGTAGTCATCACCCTTGCCCCGTGGGTATTGGATGAGCGTGGTCTGATCTTTGCTGAACAAAACGCCATCCACGCTGCTATAGGTGGGGTTGTCCGCACTTACTGTTATTTCTTTCAGGTTCCTGCTGCCAGTGAATGCAGAATCCCCGATGTCGGTGACGCTATCGGGGATTGTGATGCTGGTCAGATTGTGGCAGAAAGCGAACGCCCCGTCTCCGATGCGGGTGACACTGTTGGGAATGGTAATACTGGTCAGGTCATCGCAGCCACCGAACGCCTCGTTTCCGATGTGGGTGACGCTGTCGGGGATTGTTACGCTGGCCAGGTTGCTACAGCAAGCGAATGCACTGTCCTCTATGCTGGTGACGCTGTCAGGGATTTTAATGCCGGACAAGGTGTTGCAGTTGGCGAATGCACTGTTCCCGATGCGGGTAACGCCATCGGGAACCGTGTAATCATTACCCTTTCCCCGCGGGTATTGGATGAGCGTGGTCCGGTCCTTGTTGAACAAGACCCCGTCCACGCTGCTATAGGCGGGATTGCCCGCGCTTACTGTTATTTTTTGCAAGCTCATGCCGCCAAAGAACACATTGTCCCCGATGTGGATGACGCTATCGGGGATTGTGATGCGGGTCAGGGCCTCGCAGCCGCAGAGCGCCTCGTTCCCGATATGGGTGACGCTATCGGGAATCGTGTAGCTTTGGACGTCGTTCCTTGAAAACCTTATAAGTGTGGTTTTGTCATGGCTGAAATCCACACCATCAATTGTTATGGTTTCATGGGGAGGCGATTGTTGTGTTTTCATGTTATGACCAATCCGCGGTTATTCGCTCCACCGTATGCTTTAGATATATAGGGGCAACAACGCTATGAAGCAAACAGAAAACCGCGCGGGGTGAGCAATTGAGGATGGATGGAGCGGGCAGCAGTAAAAGCAGCGGCAGGAGTTGCGCAGGCTGAGTTGACAAACGAATTGATACGGCTATTATGCTCAATATCTATTGAACGCGCTGGTTGAGCACCAAGCTGGAGGCTGGACATGATTGAATGGGAGACGCTTAATGACGAGGCTATGTCGCTCTATCAGCAGGGGCGCTATGAACGTGCCGTCGTGGTGGCAAAAAAAGCACTGCAGGTCGCTGAACAAGCGGAACCCGCCAGTCAGTCCGCTGTGGCTACGAGCCTCAACAGCCTCGCAATTTTGTATAAAACCCAAGGCCATTATGTGCTTGCCGAACCTCTATGCAAGCGGGCGCTGGCAATTCGGGAGAAGGTGTTCGGTCCGGATCATCCCGATATAGCCACAAGCCTGAACAACCTTGGGGAGTTGTATCGCGCCCAGAGCCAGTACACGCAAGCCGAGCCGCTTTTCAATCGCGCGCTGGCGATCCGGGAGAAAGCTTTTGGTCCGGATCACCCCGATGTGGCCGAGAGCCTGAACAGCCTCGCGGAGTTGTACTTGACCTGTTCTCAAACCCGGGATACACAGGCTGAAAAGTATTTCAAACGTGCCCTGACAATCCGGGAAAAGATGCTCGGTCCGGAGCATTCTTCTGTGGCTGAGACTCTGAATAGCCTCGCTGTTCTCTATAACCGCCAACGTCATTACGTACAGGCTGAGCCGCTTTGCAAACGTGCGTTGGCAATCAACGAGAAGGCGCTTGGCCCTGAACATCCCGATTTGGTATGGAGTCTGAGCACTCTAGCCGTTCTGTATATTCGCCAGCGTCATTACGCGCTTGCCGAGCCGCTCTATAAGCGCGTACTAGCCATCCAGGAGAAGGCGCTTGGCCCGGAGCATCCCGAGGTAGCCGCAAGCCTGAACAACCTTGCGGGGTTATACTGCGACCAACGCCAGTATGCACAGGCTGAACCGCTCCGCAAGCGCGCACTGGCCATTCAGGAGAAGGTGCTTGGCCCTGAACATCCCGATGTGGCCACAAGCTTGAACAACCTTGGGGGATTATACTGCGACCAACGCCAGTATGCACAGGCTGAACCGCTCCACAAGCGTGCACTGGCCATCAGGGAGAAGGCGCTTGGCTCGGAACATCCCGATGTGGCGAGGAGCCTGAACAACCTCGCAAGTCTGTATCATTGCCAGGACAAGTACGCGCTTGCCGAGCCGCTTTTCAAGCGCGCACTGGCTATCCAAGAGAAGGCTTTTGGCGCTGAACATCCCGATGTGGCCGCAAGCTTGAATAACCTTGGTGGGCTGTACAACGCCCAACGTCAGTACACGCAGGCTGAGCCGCTTTTCAAGCGCGCACTGGCTATCAGGGAGAAGGCGCTTGGCCCGGAGCATCCCGCTGTGGCCACAAGCTTGAATAACCTTGGTGGGCTGTACAACGCCCAACGTCACACGCAGGCTGAGCCGCTTTTCAAGCGCGCACTGGCTATCAGGGAGAAGGCGCTTGGCCCGGAGCATCCCGCTGTGGCCACAAGCTTGAATAACCTTGGTGGGCTGTACAACGCCCAACGTCAGTACACGCAGGCGGAGCCGCTCTACAAACGCGCACTGGCAATTCGGGAGAAGGTGTTCGGTCCGGAGCATCCCGCTGTGGCCGCAAGTCTAAACAACCTTGCGAATCTGTACAAAATGCAACGCCAGTATGCACAGGCTGAGCCGCTTTTCAAACGCGCGCTGGCCATCAGGGAGAAGGCGCTTGGCCCGGAGCATCCCGCTGTGGCCACAAGCCTGAGCAACCTTGCGAAGCTGTACAAAGATCAGCGTCAATACACGCAGGCGGAACCGCTCTACAAACGTGCGCTGGCGATCCGGGAGAAGGCGCTTGGTCCCGAGCATCCCGATGTGGCCACAAGCTTGAACAACCTCGGGACGTTATACAATGACCAAGGTCAGTACGCACAGGCTGAGCCGCTCTACAAACGCGCGCTGGCGATTGCGGAGAAGGCGCTTGGCCCGGAGCATCCCGAGGTAGCAACCATCTTGAAAAACCTCGAGCTTATTCGTGATCCCCGGCATATGCGGCGGCGCACACGTGAAGCAGGCAGGGACGATGACATGTCGCTTTTAACACCGCAAGAGCGGAAGTTGGTGAATGATGCGTTTGAAGGTGACGTTGATCTCTATCGGGGTTGGCGCAGCTAATGCGAGGCGGGCGATTTTTATGGGCTGCTTAAATAGAGGGAATGTCATAGCCGGGGTGACACATTCTCGGACGGATTCTTCGGCAATCCCGGGCAGGTGGGTCGCAGTGGATGGAGTAGGCCCAATAAGCTCAACGGGATTGCTAGGCATCCGAATGAACTTTGCCTCTTGTACGAGGCAAGGTTCAGTTCATTTTTTGGTGCCGTAGGGACGTTGATTGACAGGCTTTAGGGATATATTCGCATCAGAGGCCTTGGTCCGAACAGCATCTGGCGTGCGACCCAGCTTGAGTCCGATCACTCGCGTCGGCGTGTTCGCTTTCGCAAGAGTTCGAAGTTGCACCACATCTGATTTTGCCCAGCTCTTCCCGGAATTTCTATTGTATTTTGCCATGGCATTTCCTCCTTCTTAAGTACCCTATAGACCATAATCCGATTCGTCAACGACTGGTTTGATCGGGCGGGCCGAAGGCATCAGAATGGGCAGTCGCCGGCGGGATCGGGTGCTGGTGTTGAGGTGTGAGATGTCGCTGTCGGGGTTGGATACCGGACGCCTTGGACGGGATTTGCCCCGGCCGGATTGCGCTGCTGCGCGGCGAACCCCGTGCGGTGCGGGTTGTCGATCAGCCCCAGCTTCTCCAGCCGTGATGTGATCGCCCCCGTGTTGCGTCCATGCGCTGCGGCAATCTCCTTGATCGGCTTGTTCGCCGCAAACGCCTCGCGAAGCTGCTGTTCCTCTTCGGGCGTCCAACCGGTGCCGACTTTCGGTTTGTTCGGATCTACCGGTCGAGGCTCTTTGGATTTGATGGCTGGGGTCTTGAGTCCTTCCAATGCCAGAAAAAGGGCTCGGACAACGTCCGCCTGCTGGTATGGGCTGTTCGGGGGGAACTGCTCGCCGGTGGCCGGGTCGCGGCCGTCGGCAAGGGCTTTGAGGATTTCTTTCGCGCGGTCGGTTTCCATGTGGCTCCTGTTTGGTGAGACAGTCGGGGATTGGGGTGATGTCAAGAGTTCCAAAAAGCTCAAGCTGCGAGCTCTTTGGAACTGCGGAAATAAGGAGAACTTTTCGGCCTTAACGCTTGCCGAAATCATTTCCTTTGTAGTCGCCCTCCTTGTCGAAGCGGTCATGCACTTTGAAGGAAGTGCCTGGGATGTTCGTCGTGACATGTGCGCCTTCGCCGTCCCGTGCGGTGTCATTTGTTTGTGTGATGTGTACGTTTGGGAGGTTTGTAGGAATCTTCTTTCCCCAGTCGCCCATCTTTTCTGTTCCATCGATACCCATAGCTCGTCCTCCTTGTTTTGTTTTTGCAGAGGCATCATGCCTGACGTAAAAAGTTTTCAGATTATTTTTTAACAGTGTCACAACTGAGCTGGTGATTCATGTCTGCATAAATGCTTTTTATACTATCGCTGAGGTCCGGAAATTTTTTGGAAAAACTCTCCACAGCTAGTCGTAATGCGTCGAGTGCGTCAGTGGATATTTGAACGTTAGAGGTAACGGCAAGTGGAATCGCGGCACTCAATTGATCCAGAACATCCCGAGCCTCTGAAAGCGTCTCTGATTCAATGGAAACTTGAAGCAGTCCGGCAAGGGCGAAGACAACTCCACTGGGATTGTGTTCTTCTGCAGCGTCGAGGCTTCGTTCGTACCACCGGACTGAATCGGATAAGTGTAACTTTCGATCCGCATATTGAGTGCTGGCGCGGGCTTTTAAAAGCTCAGTCTGACCGAGCATGCTAGCCATTCGACAGACACCTTGAGTGTCGCCGAGTGACATTGATATCTCATAGTTCTTCTGGTAGCAATCCAGTGCCTTGTCGATTTTATTCTGATAAAAATAACAATCGCCCAGGCCTCCATATGCAATTGCGATCCCTTTTTTGTCGGAGGGTTGATGTTCCTGCTTGGTGTCCAATGCCAACTGAAAACAAGTTGATGCGATTTCAAAATCGCGTTCGCTATGTATGTACGCATATCCCAAAGCATTGGCAGCCTCGGACTTCAGTGCTTGCAACTCCAAAGACACGGCTGCCGTTGTGGTCTCGCGAATACGAACTACGTCGATCCATGAAATCAGTTCGGTTAGGGCTTTGATGATCATATCTTTTTCTTCGGGTGTGCATCGCGGCATTGAAACTGCTGCATAGAGACGAGCTCTGGCTTGATGGCATATGGATGCCCCAGGATGTGTTGCAACGGTTTGCGCCAACGAAAAAGCGTTCGTGTAATTATGGACGCGATAGAGATGCAGAGAATGGAGAAGGGTTATTTCGTCCTGGATATTTTTATCAACATTTAACGGAACCACAAGTGCCTGTAGTTCGTCAAGATTGTATTGTCGTATATCCGGGTGCATTTCCGCGTCAAGCAAGCATTTTGTGTAGGATATATAGAACGAAACGATGTCGCTGACACGGTCGGGCGTGTAGCCGGTTTGTATGACAGACTTGGCCACATCGTACTGTTCAACCGCGCGGTGAAGCATCCCCATAGCAACACTCATTTCTGCGGCAATCCAGTTAAACTCGAATGCTTTACCGGGAAAACTACTCGCCATGCGGTGTGCCATTTTAGCCAGTACAACGACCTCAGCGTATGGCGCATTGCGAATATCTTGGAAGCGCTCTCTTAGATCGTGCTCCATCAAGCGAAGTAACCTTTTCCTGTACTCTCTTATCCTTAGCGGAATTGCTCCTTCGTCAGTTGTAGGCATAGCAAGTTTTTGGAGGCCATAGGCGATCCGTTTGTCTGTGAACTCGTATGTTTCATCGCAGGTCAATGTGTCTCTGACGAGTCGTTTTTCTTCAGCAATCTTAAGAAAATCAAGCATTTGAAGGACATCCATTTTAAACGTTTCGGCAATGATGGCGGGGCGAAAAACCAAACCGGATATCGCGCAACATTCAAGAATATCGAGAACGTTTTTATCAAGGTCGCTCCATTGATGTAGCAGCACTTGTTCTAGATCTTTTGACAGAGGAACCTCATTGATTTTGACTTTTTTTGTTAAACGCCACCGTTCGTTGATGTTGCGAATCCAATCCTTTTCAAGCAGTAGTTTCATTATCTCCAGAACAAATGCAGGCCGACTTACGCCAGCATCGGCCAAACGGCCCAGAACTAGTTTTTGAGCTTTTGGATCCACACCCAGAGACTCCAACATTGCACCCACTAATTCACCTGTCTTTTCTGCGGCTTGTAGGGTTTTATCGTCAATGAAAAGACGCACATCGCCTTTGCGGCCAAGTTCTTCAACAAGCGAGCGGGTTCGGTTGTTGACCTCAGGGTGTGATGTAAATAAAAAAATCACTTTGTTCGCTGCAGTTTTGCCTCGCAGCAACTGGAAAACCGCTTTTAAAAGGCGAAATGAGTCATCGTCGATCAAGTGAACATCGTCAAAAATCCACAACACTTTGGCGCCAGATGCCAGGCCTTCAATCACGGACACAACGATCGAAGCCATTTCCCGCTCCGTCGTTGTTTTTGAAATTTCCCCTTCGATAGGTGCAGCCAGCAGCGCTTTGAACATGCCTAGGCCGACCTTGTCGAGATAACTTTTTACACCTGTAAAATCGAGAACTCCTAGTAGTTTCGTTATGTTTTCCGTCGGACTGGCGAATCTGTTTACGCCAACGTAATCACCCAAAGCCTCTGAAAATGGGTGGTAGGGCCGCGAATAGAGTTCAGCATCTCGATGAACACATCTGCCGGATAATGTATGAAGAGTGATGTTGAGCTTTGCATATTGAGCAGTCGCCGCCTTGACGATCTCATTCACAAATCGTGTTTTCCCCGAACCGGGTTCACCTTCAACAAAGGCCACGATTGGAGTGCAGGCGGAATTGTCGTTAGAAGTCACCAGTGCCAACAGTTCCTCGAAACGAGCTTGAATGAACGGGGTTGCAACGAAGGAGGGATTCGCCAGGGCATTCCGGAAGTCATCAGCAGTAGTGGGGTTATCACTTTTGGATGCAATCGCGTGGACTCCTACTCTGGATTTTTTGCGAGTACATGCGTAAGCCGCGAACCCGATGGGTATTGATGCGACCGCAGCCCCTACCGACTCTTTAATATTCCAGCGAAGCAGAACCGCGAAAAAAACAATTGCGATTAAAGTGCCCATCGGCGCCGCCACTAGTGCTTGGCGATGTTGCCGTACTGTAAAACACACATATGCGAAGCCGACTACAAACGACAAAATTGTGACAACCAGTGTGGCGCATAGAATCTGTATTATAAGCGTGAGCGAGAAGCCGAATCGAATCCATGCCAACTGGCCAAACACGGCTACGGCTGCAACCAACGTTCCGAATAGAATGGCGGCGTTGGTGTCCTCTCTGTTCAGGATTGCACGGATTTTTGGGAGACGCCAAATGGTGAGAATTGATATAGCGGTTGGCGCAATGGCAAACAATCCAACAATGCTCGCAACCAATAGAATGCCTTTCGGGGAGCAAAGAAGCAGGTATTCATCCGTGGGAATCTTGCCGAGCAAAAACATGGCAAGGATCAGGATGCCTATAGACGCGATTGAGATCACTAATGACAACCACAGTGGCGATGGATTCCCCAAAGAGCATCGAGCTAGCTGCCGATAGATCCAAGAGACCGGAATGCCAAATAAGATTATCAACCAGGACAGATAGGATGCGAAGGGAATTGTTTCTGCAAAGGCGCTGCCGTAGAACTTTATTTCTTGCGGGTTTCCGCCCTCTTGCCAGTACGAGAAAAAGGATGCGGCCCATGTAAGCCTGTCAATGTGATCGTATTCTTTAAGGGTGAGCACGCCGACACCTGCAATTCGATAGTGATCTGAAATTTTTCTGAGTATGGACGAGGGGATTGAGGGTTGATAAAGGTCTGCCATTTCTCCAGCTGAAAGGATCTGCGCGAGTTCACGTGGAGAAATGACGTAGTAAGGATTGTTGGCGGTGATAGATGCCGTAACGATCTCTTCAATGCGATGATCACGGCTGGCCGAACGGATGAAGAGATATAGTGTCCTTTGCCAAAGACGCGGGTCATTGGGCAATAGATTTTTGGAAGCTCGAACATACGCCAGGTAACCCTTTCTGGCGTATACCGTATCGGATCCCATCAAGAGGAGCGGCATCAAGGGGGAATAATTATAGAAGAGCGTTTCAGCATAAGATTTTTGGATTGTAGCCGTTATGATTCCTTGTTTCGCCTTTTCCGTCAAAGTCAAAACATCTGGAGAGCAATTCGTTGATGTTAGGATGCTTAGAGCCGCATGGTATTCGGCTAGACATCGATCAATCTCAACAAGGTTGTCATGCCGCGCCCGCGACAACCCGTAATAGGTGTCCGCAGTTGCTAAATGCTGTTTGGCTGTTTCGAGAGTTGCTTCACGGGACGCGGCGTTCGCGTGCGAGCATAACCATGCCAGAAAAATCAATATGGATATGCTTCTCATTGTTAAACCCCAACTGCTACGGCCTGCACTGTCACGATGGGCGAGTTTGTGGGTGTACTCGCCCTATGCCTCCTGAAAATGGATGATCGTGCCGCTTGACCTTCCGCCAGAAGTACGGTTGATAGAATAAATTGCGTAATAGTTCGTCCATCCGCCTTCCCGAATGCCGCACGTTCATGAGTGTGTGCGACCAGATTCCACCAAACGAGTAGTACCGCTCAAATGTCTCCCAGTATTTGCGTGTCAATTCGGCGGGCGTAAAGGTCGCCGGTTGGAACACTACCTTTGTGCCGTCGTAAGACGCCCACCGTCGGTCAATAATCCGGCCTTGACTCTCCAGTTCGTGCTGAAGATCCGTGCCTGGCAGCGGCGTAAGTATCCAAAACGCGGCGAACCCCACCTGCTCTTTACGCAGAAACTCCAGCGTCAGTTGGAATTGGGCGTCTAAGTCTTCGTCGAACCCGAAGATGAAACTCGTAAACGGAACAATCCCGGCTTTGTGCATGCGCCGGATTAATTCAGAGTATTGGTTGACCTTGTTGAAGCCCTTGTTGGCGTTTTTCAGGCTCGATGGATTTAGGGATTCCATACCCACGAAGAGGTAGAAGCAGCCCGACTCGGCGGCAAGGTCGATCAGGTCCGGATTCTTCAGAACAGTCGTACTGATCTGAGATATCCATGTTATGCCTTTTCCCCGGAGCGCACGGAAGAGCTCGCGGCTGTAGTCTGGTTCGCATGCGATATTATCATCCACGAAAAAAAGTTCCTTAGCCCCCGTGCACTCTATCTCTCGCAACACATCGGCGACAGGTCTGCTTCGGTAGGATTTGCCGTAGATTTTTGTCACGGAGCAAAACTTGCAACCGTAAGGGCACCCGCGTGTTGTGAAAAGAGGCATCACCGGAAATTTGGAGCCGAGCCTGCGGGGATAGATGCTCAGATCCATCGTGTCCCACCGTGGAATAGGCGAGGCGGTCAGCTCGGGATATCCCTCGTCTTTGTAGACTCCGCGCAGTGTTTTTTTGTCGAGATCATCCAGGAGAATGGGCCAAATCCGTTCTGCCTCACCAATCACCACGCTGTCGGCATGCTCCTTGGCTTCTTCCGGCATGATGGTGGGATGAACACCCCCCATCACGACTGTGACGCCACGTTTCCGGAATTGATCGGCAATTTGGTAGGCCCGTTCCGCCTGACAAGACATTGCTGTGATACCGACCAGATCGTAATCGGCGGAGAAGTCGATCTCCTCGACAAGATCATTGATCACCTTCACATCATGTACATGGGGCGTCAGGCTGCTCAATATGGCAAGCGAGAGGGGTGGGAGAAATGCCTTCCGATACTTGATGAGCCTCTGTTGTTCATCTAGGCGTGAAGGAGAAATCAAAAGTATTCGCATCTTGCCTATCCTCGCTTGCCTTGAGTCCAAGGCCATCCGTGATCGAAAGTTTCCTCACGGTGCTAACAGCACGTGCCACAGATGGAACCGCATCAGGACATAGTGCACACACAGTGTAATCAGAAGAACGTTGCTGCCCACAACCAAGAGGAGTGTCTGACGGAGAGAAAGGGGCCAAATGCCTATTCGCTGAATGACTTTCTGGTTGAGCGTCAGCCATTGGTAATTTTTCAATGTCTCTTCGGTTGGATTATCCAGGAAGCCCTTGAACGCTGTCTCAATGTGGCGTGCGTAGGCCATGACAGATTTAAGCTTGGCCTGTTTCGCTGCGCGCTTCACCATTAAAGGCATCCCGACAGACCAGATCAGCACAATTAAAGTGATGACCAGAAGAACCACAATGTCGGAGTATATCCTGCCATGATGAGTGAAAGAAGCGGGCAAGAAGTAGGACACGAATGCGAGACATGCCAGGCCGATGTTGAATGCCATGAGCGATCCTAGCGAACGCATGCCTTCATCGTTGATCTTGGTAAGCATTGGCTTTAATGAGAGTTTGCTGTAGTTGAAGATAAAGGCGGTTGTGCGAACGATGTATCTGACACATGGATACAACCACATGATGACAAAGAAAAAATCAATTGAACGTTTGCACAAAATGAGCGGGCATTGGCGAAATGAATCCGTGCCCACCATGATCAGTAGTCCGATTGCTATTAACCATACAATCGAGCCCACCCAGAAACCTGGCTCTGCGCGGATCGTTGCTTTGAAGCAGAACTGATCCTTGGAAAACTTAAGATCTCCAAACACCAGCGTCGCCTGTTCTGCGAACCATTGCTCGAAACGTCCATACCGCAGTTCATCAAGTTGTAGACTGAGTGGATGGATTAGCCACAGGAAAAGTGTGCGGGCGAGCGTAAGGCCAGATGTGAAAACAAGTGTGCAAACCAACATCCCGCCCACGCTCAAAACAAATAGTTTCTCTCCAAAAATAAATTCAAGAAAAGCGGACGTGGTGTAGTAGGTCACCATAATTGCCCCCCACCAAAGCCAGCCGATGTTGCGGAACTTGCGAGGGGTAAAGGCATCAACAAACATCGGACAATTCAGCTGATCGGGCGCTACTGCCCCTGCATTGTCAGGGCGCGCCGGCGGTGAAACCTCGTCGTTGTCTTCCAAGGCGGCCAAAATGGAGAATGCTTCGGTGTTGTCGGGTTCGATATCAAGGCAGTTTTGTAGTGTGTGACGAATCGCATCCGCGGGATCATTGAGGCGTTTCTGCAAACGGGCCATTTCCAGGAATGTCCTCGCCCGCCTTTCAAACGTGGCTGAGTGTTCAAACTGGCAGACCGCATCTTCGAGTTTGCCTTGAGCTGCTAAGTGGAGGCCAAACTTGAAGAGCTGTTCGGCACGCTCTGCACGCTGTTCCAAGGGTAGAGACTCATAACCGGCTTCATCATCCGCTTCGATCATTTCGAGGTGGAGCAATTTGTGAAACTCCCCGCGAAGTTCCTTGGGGTGGTAGTAGGTCCCGCTGCTATACGATAGATACTCAAGCGTTGTGCGCCAGGCATCATTGAAGAGATACACTTCGCGTTGCTTGGTTTTTTCGTTTATCTGCCAGACAGCAAACGGGCCAATGGCTATTGGCGAGACTTGCTTAATCTTTGCAGTCAAATCGCAGAGATACAACTCGTGGAGGTTGAGTTGAAGATCTAGGACAAGGGCAAGCGGTTCCTCTGTCAGTCCGCGCAGGTCTTTTGCTTCTATCTTCCATTGATTTCCCTCAGATACCGCGATGCCTTCTGTGAAAATAAGAGACATGTTCCCTAGGAAACTGGCAGATTCAAGAAGGTAGGCGACCATCTGTTCAAGGATGTGCAACCGACGCTCCAGCTCTTGACTTTCGGAATGGGCGCCATGACCCAGATTTTTGTTCCGATATGTCACCAAAGCATTGATGATTTCCGCTCTGTGGCGTTTGTTCTTTCGGTTAAATTGCACATCCTCAAGTTCGTCAAGCAGCGCAAACACAGATGAGCTTTGCTCATCACTTTTATGGAGATACCATTCGGAAATAGACTTTGTCCAAGGAAGCGAGATGGTGCCGCTGTCAATCTCTGAAAGGCTCCGCAAAAGCCCCACCCATTCACCAAGAGATGGGCGCCGAAGGAATTCAAGGCTTTTTTCCTTTTGTGGCAATCTATCAGAAAAATTGCGTACACGTTGAAGCCCTTCCTGGAGCTCGACAATGCAAAGAAACTTTATAAGTAGCTCAAACAGGTCTATCAGCATCTTGTGCCGACCACCCATGTCGGCAGGAGGGGACACGCGATAACGGCGAAACGCCTGAACTATCGGCTGCGGATAATTTGATTCAACAGTGTTCTTGATATCTTTAAGTTGCGAAACCATGACTACCTAGCCTTCGGTATTGGTGCATGACCCGCATTGCACTATCTGCGCTCTTGTTCAACCCGTTGTTTGGCAAGTTATTTTGTGCCGCATACTCCAACAAAAAAATACGCCTACCAAATTTAAATTCAAGTTTTTTGCCAATCTTTTTTCACCAGCCGTGTCTCGGGTGGGGCGAGTCGTGGAATACCGGCGGGTCGAATGCATGGGCCTAGCTTCAATGTCGCAGCGGCTACATCGCCCAAATTCCCTTAATCCTTAACCGATGGCGACTTACAGCTCTAAAATAAGGTTGATTTGCCTGCGCATACCATATGTAGTATATTTTATTTGACACACACAATATATTGTACCATTGTGGCGACCTAACCAAGGAAAAATTTATGAAGAAATCGCTGAAAAATCCCACTGTTGCCTGCAAAAAGCCCCTGAACCTGACGGAAAACAGCCTGGCCGTGCTGCGGGCGCGGTACCTGGCCAAGAATGAGGCCGGTGAGCTCGCGGAGACGCCGGAGGAACTGATCTATCGGGTGGCATCGGCGGTGGCCGCCGCCGAGAAGGGGTATGGGGCGGATGCGGCCAGAGTTGAAGCCGTCGCGGATGAGTTCTACCGGCTGATGGCGGATGGCACGTTCATGCCGAACAGCCCGACCCTCATGAATGCCGGGCGGCCCACGGGTATGCTTTCGGCCTGTTTTGTGCTGCCAGTGGAGGACACGATTGACGGGATTTTCTCCAGCATCAAGAACACGGCGCTGATCCAGAAAGCGGGCGGGGGGACGGGTTTCAGTTTCAGCCGGCTCCGGCCGAAGGGTGACCGCGTGGCGTCAAGCAGCGGCACCACGTCGGGTCCGCTTTCGTTCATGAAAGTGTTCGGCAAGGCGACCGATGCGATCCAGCAGGGCGCGTTCCGCCGGGGTGCCAATATGGGCATCATGCGCATTGACCATCCCGATGTCGTGGATTTCATCAACGTCAAGCAGGACCTGGGCGAGCTCACCAACTTCAACCTCTCCGTGGGGATCACGGAGGAGTTCATGCGGCAATTGATCGCCAATCCCGCGGCGGAGCATACGGTGCGCAATCCCCGTAACGGGATGGAAGCGAAGCTGCCCAAAGCAGATGGCCAGTTCTGGACGGTTGGCGAGTTGTTCGATTTCATCACCGAACGCGCGTGGCGGACGGGTGAACCCGGGGTCGTTTTCCTTGACCGCATCAACGAGGACAACCCCACGCCGCACATTGGTGCCATCGAGGCCACCAATCCATGCGGTGAACAGCCGCTACTGCCCTATGAGAGCTGCAATCTGGGCAGCATCAATGTGGCCAAGTTCGTCAAGGCAGAGGCCGCAGGGGCGGTCTTCGACTTCGATGCGTTCAGGAGTGTGATCCAGACGGCCGTGAGGTTTCTCGACAACGTGATCGATATCAACCGGTATCCCATTCCGGAGACGGCCGAGATCAGCCGGAACAACCGGAAGATCGGGCTGGGCCTGATGGGGTTTGCTGATGCGCTCTTCGCGATGGGACTGGCCTATGACAGTGAAGAGGGTGTGGCATTCGGGGAGAAGGTGATGCAGGCCTTGAACGAGGAATCGCACCGGGCCTCCGAGGCGTTCGCAACGGAGCGCGGGGTGTTCCCCAACTGGAAGGGCAGCACCTGGGAGCAGCGCGGAATCCGGATGCACAATGCCAGCACCACGACGGTTGCGCCCACGGGCACGATCAGCATCATTGCCAACTGTTCCGGCGGCATCGAGCCGCTCTTCTCGCTGGTCTTTTTCCGTAACGTGATGGATGGCCAGAAACTGCTGGAAGTCAACAGCCCGTTCGAAAAGGTCGCCAAAGCGCAGGGTTTCCACAGCCAGGAGCTGATGGAACGGATTGCCGGGTGCGGATCCATCCGGAAGATGGAGGAGCTTCCCGAAGAGGTCCGGCGTGTCTTTTGCACCGCCCATGACATCGCGCCCGAGTGGCACATCCGCATGCAGGCGGCATTCCAGAAACACTGCGATGCCGCGATTTCAAAGACGATCAACTTCCCCCATGACGCGACGGTCGAGGATGTGCGGAAGATCTACCTGCTGGCCTATGAACACCGTTGTAAAGGGGTGACCGTGTATCGCGACGGCTGCCGGCACAACCAGCCCATGGCGCTGGCCGACAAGCCGGCGCCGGACAAGCAGAAGGAGGCGCTGCTGAACCCGGTCCGGCCCATGCCGCTGTCCGAGATCATGTCGGCCATCCGCGTCAAGCAGGTGACTCCTTTTGGGAACATGCACATCAAGGTCGTGGTGGATCCCGTCTCCCAGCGTGAGTTCGAGATCTTCGCCCAGCTCGGGAAGGGGGGCGACATCGCCTGCTCCGACCTGGAAGGCATGTGCCGGTTGATCTCCCTCTACCTGCGCGTCAACGGTTCGCTGGACGACATCGTGGCGCAGCTGGACGGCATAGGGTCCAGCCTGTCCGTGCCCACGAAGGACGGGCGGATCGCGTCGCTGGCGGACGGGTTGGCCAAGGCGATCAAGAAGTATCAGCGCGCCAAGGCGGTTGCCGGGCTGCACGCGCTGCTGCTGGGGACGGCGGACCTTGCCGCGATCGAGCGGGGGACGAAAGCGACGCATGACTGTTCCAATGGAAACGGGGCGGAACTCAACGGGTTCAAAATCAGGTGCCCGGAGTGCGGTGGCGTGCTCATCTTCGAGGAGGGGTGCGCGAAGTGCCGGTGCGGGTTCTCGCAGTGTTAGGGGAGGCTGAGGACTGTTGGGCGGTAGGCTATTAGCGGGAAAAGAGTTTTCACGCAAAGGCACGAAGGGCACAAAAGGTTCAGCAAGCGGCTTGGCAGCGTATCATTTTCAATTTAAGTCCTAACTCCACTAGACCGCATCTCGGTTTTTGTTATTTAGCAGGCATTACACTGGCCACTACAAGTGATTTCCATTCAAATCCGCATCCGAAAACGGTAAATATTTCTATAATAATATCATTAAAATTGCATCTGAATATATATAACTATTTGCATGTTATATAGATACAAACATAATCATCACTCTTAAAATTAAATGATTAATAATGTTGATTAAAAATAGAAAACGACCTATGATATAAACAATGATTAGGAACGCTGTTTTTAAATGGAGGTGTTTATGTCGGATCATATAAGAAAAACGATTGAGGAGCTGCACGTAAAACTTCGGGAGCATGAGGAAAACGTTAAGCGTACTAAACGTATGATTAATGATCTATGTGTTATGGATGGAGCCGACAAAATATATCTAGATATAGATGAAGCTACAAACGCAAGCGTTGGGCCGCTGCGAGGGGATGAATATTACGGGAAAGGACAGGCAACTGCGGTTAGGGAATATTTAATGGTAAGAAAGCAGCGAAATGAAGGGCCGGCGACTATTGACGATATTTATGCCGCCCTGGAAAAAGGTGGGTATCAGTTTGAAGAGAAAATGGGGAAGCGCGGAATGTCTATTGCAATCTCTAAAAATACCCAGACTTTTCACAAACTACCAAATGGAAAAATTGGACTCCGTGAATGGTACCCGGAAATCAAGGACGGCAAGAATAAGAAAGGTAATGAGGAAAAATCAGGAAACGGAAGCCCTTCCGCATCCTCTGATGAGACAGAAGAATCAGATCCATCAAAAGAACAATAAATCATCAGATGGTGTTTCAGGTTTCAGTTCAAGTAAAAAGCAACCAATCGGAGGATAATTATGGATTATTTTATATATTTTTGCGCCCCGCTTGATAGGTCAAAAGCGTGTGGCGCGGTAGAAATGGCACCGGCGTAGTTGGAAACTTTCATTCGCAGTGAAAAACCAACTACGCCGGAAGACCCGTTCACATGCCGAGCGAGCATGTGGAGGACCGACACAGGCCGGTAACCTCTCATACATTGTGTAAAGATGTTACTATTAGATTCCTGCTCGGTCAAACATAAATCGCTTGTAATAATTCCAGCTAGGAGAACTATGAAAACTATTCAAGTTCCACCAGGCAAGAAGCTGATCTTTCGTCCTTGGGTTACAAACCCTAAGACTGGGCAGCGAATCTATCCTATACGGGCGAGGTTTTTCCCGATTGTGGTAGATGCCTAAACGACATAGGGGCGGGATGAAATACTCCCGCCCCTTCTTTTCATCAAATTATCTCTGGTCAGTTGCTATTGCAATTTGAGGGGTGCAGTGCACAGCGTAATGTTAAAATCACAGATGTTTTTCAATCTCTCGGCGCAGCCTATTCGCTAGTCGGTCTTGCCGGCCTGTCTCACACTCCCAAACAATAATTATATTCCACCCGAACCGGCGGAGTGCTTTTTGGGTTCGTTTGTCGCGTTCGACATTCCCGGCAAACTTTTGAATCCAGAAGTCTGTGCGTGTCTTTGGGACCGTCGCATCGGGGCAATTCTTGTGGCGATGCCAGAAGCAACCGTGCACGAATATAACAGCATGATGTTTAGCTAAAACAATATCAGGTTTTCCCGGCAACTCCTTTTTGTGAAGCCGAAACCGATATCCGTTGCGGTGAAGAATACTTCGTACAAGCAATTCGGGTTTTGTGTTATGACTGCGCACTCGGCTCATATTCCAACTGCGTTGCGCTGTGGTGAGACCGTCAACCATCTAATCAATTTCCTCCACTGCGTAAAGACTTAACAATTCCGTAACGCTAAGATTAAACGTATTAAGAATTGGTCGTTTTAATGCTAAATTACTCAGAATTTCACGGGCGAAAGATTCTTTTGCATGATGCACGGCGCGATGACAAAACGGGCACAGGCAGAATATATTGTGAATAGTATCCAAAGGCTTTTTGAAATCACGCTGTAATCCGATTGGTACCAGATGGTGAACTTCTAAATAGGGGTTATTGCTGAATCGCGAAATAAATAGTTTGTGGGATGCGTCGAATTCGCATGTGAATCCTGATAGTTGCATTCGTTTTGCCGCGATGTTTCTGTCACGAACATATGTGTCACGCGCCTTCAGTGTGGCGATTCGTATCCGGTCGGTATCGTTCACGCATCTCTGGTATATTTCATCTGATTCATCCTGTTTCAGCTCTGACAGCTCGCTTCTCCAGTTTGACTCATCCATCGCTCCTATCCAGATGGCGGCATCTTTGCAAAAGATAAACCAAATCTCACCACCATGAGGCTTGAAGCCGGCTTCCGATGAAATGTACAGTCTCAGTTCAGTCTTTTTTGCTTTTGGATATACTACGTTCAAATGAATTGTTTTGCCGCTTGGATACAACCGAAATGTTTTAGATGCAAGAGATGCATTTGACTTTACGTTGCCTACGTGTATGTTCTCTTTCTCGAAATGTGATACCACCATTGCCGCTTCGAAATCGGTTAATGTGATCTGAGAGTCGTAGTTTTCCCGGTTTGTAACAATCGAATATGCACCGGCGCTTGTGCCGAACTTTTTTTCCTGTATTAATCCAAACTTCATTTGAATCTCCTATTTGCGATCTAGCAGGACCTTGACGATGTTCTTAGCAAGCCTTCTGATTACAGGGACTGCCACAGAATTTCCGAACTGCCGATAGGCAGCGGTTTTAGCCGTTGTGATTCGAAAAATTTCAGGAAAGCCCTGCAGTCGTGCGCATTCTCTTGGCGTGAGTAGCCTTGGGTTTTTCCTGGTTTGAGGAATAAGACATTCCTTGCCGTCTTTTCCGTATCTCGCCACGATCGTATTGGAGGGTTTGTCAAGGTTTGCGCAGAAGGCTGTGAATCCCGTGCCCCGTGCAAGATTGCGTTTTGTGCGTCGCTGGTGTCCTTCCCAGAGCCTTGACGAGATGGTGAATGAATCATCGACGCGGTTTTCAAGGATGGTTCTCAGAGTTAAGGGCGGGCCGTCAATGATTGGAAACTGAAATCCCGTGTGGTCATTGCGTATGCATACCATATAGCAACGTACACGTTTTTGAGGAACCAATGGACTTGAATCAATCAATTTGTAAGAAAAGCTGTAACCAAGAGATTCTATGGTGTTTTTTATTACCGCAAATGTCTTTCCGTCATCATGTCGAACTAGGTTTTTAACATTTTCGAGAAATGCTATTTTCGGTTTTTTCACACTCATAATCCGGGCAATATCAAAAAACAAGGTACCTTGCGTCTCGCATGCAAAACCGTGGGCAGTATTCAGTGAGTTTCGCGCGGAAACCCCTGCTAAACTGAAGGGTTGACAGGGGAATCCTGCACAAAGAATGTCATGATCAGGGATGCTATTCTCGTCAATCTTGCGGATATCTCCGTATGGAACTTCGGCAAAGTTGGCTTCATATGTTTTCTTGGCATATGGATCCCATTCGCTTGAAAATACACATTTTCCACCTTGCTCCTGCATTGCAATCCTGAATCCGCCGATTCCTGCAAAAAGATCAATGAATGTGAATCTGGGGTTGCTTACAGGCGGGAAGGGAATATCTTCCCAGTCAATTGGTAACTGGACTTGATATGGTTCATGCGATTCTCTTACTGTTTTTAGATGAAACTTGGTCGGTTGGGGGGGCTTTAATATTGCAATACAATGATCGCGCATAGATGGAGTCAGAAACGGAATCGTTTGAGATTGCGATTGCATCCAATGGGTTGACATAGCCTCGATTTCATCACCTTCTGCCTGTGGAAATGCTTCAAGTAGTGACTCGACGAGCAGCCGCTTTATCTCACTGTAGGTCTTTATCATGGTTCTTTCTTAGAATTCACTTTCAAGTATTAATTATCAGGACCATTTATCCCAGGAGTATTATCAGAAATGATATCGCCAAGAACGGTACGACGGCAGGGCTACGAAGTCAAACGGAAAGGGGGTAACACACTCGGATCTGACCGCTATTTATTCTCCTGCCCACGTGCGAGGACATGCCGCTTGAGATGTGCACCCCCCCCCGAACATCCGCCTTGCCCGGCACGAAAACTCATGCCATCATGGTTTCAATGGGTTTTCGGATAGGCTCTAAGGACAAAAATGAAACAGATCAACACGCTATTCGACCGGATGGATGCCTGGCGGCACTTCCCGAACTACCAGCTTGAGCGCCGGGCGGATGTTTTCTTCTCCCTCTATCTTCCCGAGGTCTTGGAGGCGAAACTCGGTTTCCCAGTGCGCCCGGAGCTCGCCCCGGAGTTTCCCGTCCGCATCGGGACGATCTACCCGAACATCCCGATCGACAAGTCCTACAAGATCGACTACGTCGCCTTGTCGACTGCCGCCGACAAGGCTGTACTGGTGGAACTCAAGACAGAAGGAATGTCTCGCAGACCGGAACAGGACAAATACCTGCTGGCGGCACAGAAGGTCGGACTGGCCAATCTGCTCGAAGGACTCCTGGACATTTTCAGGGCAACCAACGCGAAACGGAAATACTTCTGCCTTCTGATGCACCTTGAAAGCATGGGGCTGCTCCGCATCCCCATGCAGATGAAGGAAATCATGGCGAAATCCGGCCTGCAGGGTGCAACCGAGGCGTCGCGCCAGATTAAGATCACGGCCAAGGTGAAGGAATCCCTGATTGTGTATATTCAACCTAACGGCGACGGCCCGGACGTCATCTCTTTCCGCGAGTTCGCCGAAATTGTCCGGCGGCATGACGACCCGGTTTCTCAACGGTTCGCCACCTCATTGTGCGAATGGGCAGAAATCCAAGCAGGGGAAAAATCAGCGATTTAGCGCCCGGCCAGCGACGCATAATATAAGGTTCGCAGAAAAGATGAAACTAAACGGACCAGATGAATATCAACTGACGATTGCGGGCCGGTTAGTTGGCGTCAGGGCGAAAGATGGAACACCCCATTTCGTTTTTCCGGCAACGGCGAAAAAGAAACCCAAGCTCTATGTTGCATCCAAGGACGGCGTGATCCTGTACGTCGGCGCAACCACTCAATCCATGTCAGTCCGCCTCAGGGGCGGATTCACGGCAGACGGCGCCCACGGCTACCATGGGTATTCCTGGGGTAAGAAGAACCACACCATCTGTCTGCATGTCTGGTATCTTGACGGTGACAACACAACACCCATTGATCTGGAGGCAATCGAAGCCGAGGCGGTGTTCCTGTATAGACAGCAATCCGGTCAATGGCCTGCAGCGCAAACCGAAATCCATTTTCACCCATCCGACACGCAACACAGGGATTGTGCGAGGCAAATTGTTGATGCGCTGAAAAAATGAAACTGCGAAGCAGAACGTGGATCGTGCAGTCACGCGCGACGTTCAGACAAAGGAGTTAATGCCATGTGGCTGATGACCAAACACGGATTCTATTCGATTGTGGAGAAAGTGCCGGGGCAGTTCCATGTCAGGTCGCGCGAACAGCATGACCTGCAGAACCTGGTTGATCGTGTCCCCTTGACCGGTCACAAGATCATCGACACGCCCGACGCGGACTATGCGGCCCGCCTGATTGTGGACCGCGCAACCATGCTGCGCATCCTGCTCTTCCTTGGCGAAACGCTCGACTACGGAAACTTCAAGGATACGGTCGACAGCACACCCGACCAGAAACACAAACCCTACCATGACATCTGGAGCGTCTTGGCGAAGGCTCTCGGAGCATACGGCCAGCCGGGCAAACGCCAGATGCGGAAATAGGACACCCCAATGATAATACTCCCTGATGATTGTAATGTTGATACAGTGCGGCATACTTGCGCATTGCGTTTTCTCGGCTACAAATACGCGGATTCACTGGGGATCGATGGCGCTGGCGGCGGTTTGGCAAAAATTGCCAAGCCCATTATAAGCTCGCTTCGGTTTTATGACAAACAAGAGCACAACATGGCTGCCTTCTTCTGTTTGCAGCGTTTTCTGAACAATTGGGGTGGTGAGCGGTTGACAAAATATTCAGAAGAACGCATCGCATACGACCATCTTTTTCTCCACCTCTACCGGGTGCCGCCCCCGCCGGAATTCACGCACGAAGAATACAATCTTCGCTGGCATAACGAATTTGAACCGGATATTGAAACCGTCGCAGCTTTTGTCAGATCGTCATTCCGCCGCAAGGGCAGGGGTAAAAAAATCTCAGTGTAAAGGCCATCAAATGGTACCGCAAAGCCGCAGCAAGCAACGATGTGTTCGCGGCAATGTTAGCAAAAGAAGCCTTGTCGCATTTGCTTAAAATAGGCGCTAATTTGGACCGGAGATAGGGATGGGACTTGACATTATTACTTAAAGTGAGATTATTACCTAAAAGTAATAAAGGGTTTTTCAGTGAATGAAGAAGTCATACGGTCAGAGGCAGACCTTGTTGGAACGTTGCGCAATGTGCTCGACAAGAACATATTCCGCGTCGTTCACAATGAGCAGGGTTCATCCGCTCATCGTTCAGATTTGACTGTGAAGGTCGAATGTGATGGCCGTTCTGCAACCTTCGCCGCACAGTGCAGGCTCAATGTGTCCGTTGCAGCGCTGGCGCAGGTTGCCGCATGCGCAGGCCGCGGGAAACACCCCTTGCTGGTCACGGTCCGGCTTTCAGAATCGCTTGTCGGGCAATGTCGGGAACGTGGCATCAGTTGTCTTGACCTCAATGGCCGGGTCTGGATCAAAGCCCCGGGCTTGTTGATTGACCGCAATGTTCCAAATTCCTTTGTGCGGTATCGCCCCGTTGAATCCGCGATCCGTTTCTTTTCGCCAAAAAGCACCCGGCTTGCTCGGGTCCTGCTGCATTCGCCCGGTCGCACATGGCGGCAATCCGATCTGGCAGTCGCAACAGGTCTCAGCCAGGGGCTTTTGTCACGCCTGCTCAACCATGCCATTCATCACGGATGGGTGGAGGGCAGCCGCGGGGATTGGAAGCTGGTGAACGCTGATGCCTTGCTTGATGCCTGGGAACAGGCGGATGATTTCTCCAGGCGTGTCACGCTCAAGCAATACTCAACCTTGGAGTCCGACCGCCGCATCATTGCCCGGCTGCTTGTCGAACGCACACACGGCAAGCTGGCCTTCTCGCAATGGTTTGCCGCCGATCTGCGTTGCCCGTATGCGGATGTCAATGTCGTCACCGCTTACCGGTGGAACTTTCCGTCGGATGAAGAGTTGCACGCACTCAGCTGGCGCGAGGTTGAAGCTGGCGGCAAAATATGGATTCTGGTCCCGCACGACGAGGGGGTGTTCCAAAACATACAGCAGGTTGAAGATCTGCCGTTGGTCTCCGATGCCCAGATATATATTGACCTGATTCATGCGGGCTTTCGGGGTCCTGACCAGGCCAAAGCGCTCAGGCAATGGAAGGGTTTCTGCCGCCCATGAAATTCGCGAACTACAACCAATACAGGTCGGAGGATACCGCACGGGCCGAATCGGCTTTGCTCACCGTGTGGGCCGCACTTGGTGATTTGACGCCGGACCTCGTGCTTGTGGGCGGACTTGTGCCGCGTTACATCTGTCGCCCGCCATCGAATGGCCTTACGGCCGCGACCATGGATGTGGATCTTGGCATTTCCCTGGAATTAAGTACGGGTCAGTATGAGTCGACATCCCGCCGGCTGGCGGACCACGGCTTCGAATGGAAGGAAAAACGATTCGTCAAGACCGTTGCCGGAACCGAGTTGTTCCTGGATTTCCTCACGGACAAGCCGACCGCGCAAGCGGCCGACAGCGTGGTTGTGGACGATATTGCCGGCATCAGCGCCGTCTTCGGCGTCAGCCGGGCCCTTGCGGTCTGTCGCACCATCAACATCAGTGGCTCTGACCTTCAGGGCGCAAACGTCACCGAGCAGGTCAAAGTCTGCGAGGTGGGCCCCTTCATCTGCTTGAAGCTTCAGGCTTATTGTGGACGTGCCCAGGGCAAGGATATCTTCGATTTTGTCCGCGCGATCCGCGACTACGATGGTGGCATGGATGCCGCCGCCAGATTTTTCCATGCCGAGAAGGGGCAAAACCTGGCCTACGAACCAGCCTTGCAGATCCTTAGGGAACGATTCAAGGATGCACGGTCCAAAGGTCCCATCCAGTACGCAGATTTTTGTATGTCCGGTAATATGGGAGTTTCTGAATCGCAACGGCATCTTCGCATCGAACGGGCAAACGAAGCGCTCGATGCAGCCCATTTCCTGCTTAAAACAGAAGGCATCTGAGCCGTTCCCTGTCCATCAGCATCCGGCGGGATGATATTTTGACGCATAATACAATGTTTGCAGGAATCAGATGAAAGCGGTCTGGATCAACGATATTCATTTAGAGTTTCTGGAAGATGTTGAAGTGCAAGACTTCTTCGGTCGACTCCGCAATTCAGGCGCCGACTGCGTTCTTCTGGCCGGCGATATCGCCCAGGCTCAGACGGTGGAAGATTATCTCGTTCGCATGGAACATGCGCTTGAATGTCCCATTTATTTCGTGCTTGGCAACCACGACTTCTACCACGGATCGATCGCGAAGGTGCGTTCTCGCATCACATCCCTGACGGCCGGATCGTGCCGGTTGCGCTGGATGAATGCAGCACATGTCGTGCAACTGGCTGAAGGAACCGTCCTCATCGGCCATGACGGATGGAGTGATGGCGGATATGGTGATTTCCATGGTTCGCACGTCAAACTCAACGATTTCTTGCTGATCAAGGAACTCGCCGGACTATGCCGGAATGACCTATTGAAGGCGATATGTGCCTTGGGTGCTGAGGCGGCCGCCCACTTCAGGAATGTGTTGCCGGAAGCGCTCTCGCGTGCCGATCATGTTGTGGTGTTGACCCATGTGTCTCCCTTTATACAATCCTGCTGGCATGACGGGCGGCCGAGCAATTCCGATTGGTTGCCATTCTTCGCATGCAAAGCGGTCGGAGACGTTCTGAAAGACACCATGCAGGAACATCCCACGAAACGAATGACTGTACTTTGCGGACACACCCACGGCGGGGGAAGTGCTGACATTCTACCGAATCTGGTGGTGCACACGGGACCGGCGGAGTATGGACATCCGATAATCCAAAAGGTTTTCGAGTGGCATTGAACTGCCACCCATCATCGTCTCGTGCGGACGCGCTACCGGGTGTTGCACAGCCGAGACGCTAAAGCATGAGCCACCGCTTCCCGGCTCGCTATCGCTCGCCGCTGCCATCCCTCCCGACGGGCCAACGCCACGCGAGAAGGGTATCGCCACCACAGGACGCCCCATGCCCCCCGTCGGCTCCGTTGTCGCCTCCTGCTCGCTGCCGCTCGCCCGCCGCCTTCGCTGCCCGCTCAGGCGCAGCACCCCGCTGCGGGCTTGTCACGCGCCGTGCAACGCAGCCAGCACGGCGACGCGCCAAGCCCTCCGCTTCGGCGCGAAGCGCGCCGTCCCCGCCGCCGCCAGAAGTCCGGCCCCGGCTGTTGCGCTGGCGTCGTGAAGCACTCCGGCGTGTATGGCCTCCCTGCGAAGCGCCGGGCGGCCACCCACGCCGGCCGCCATGCTCACAATCCGCTTGCGCCAGGTGGCCGGAGCGGCGGCGTGCGCCCGGGCACACTCGCTATTTTATGCGCCTTGTCTCCAGCCACCGAAGCGGGCGCTGGAGCCATCGGTCGGGCATTCGCGCTCTGGCACGCGGCGTAGCGCTGAGCCAGCGCGAAGCCCGCCCGACCGGCGCAGAAAAAGCTCGGTGCCCCCCGGCGGGGAAGCGGCTCGCTTAAGCTCGCCGCTGGTGGCACCCATCATCCCGTATAGCCGGAGCGCGGCGGGCGGTGCGAAGCAATGCCGATTTCCCCCCGCC
>Ga0209697_10001283_pt1 | contig 39127 bp, 25 predicted proteins | sample AliMusrvi5mmetaG_FD_184115 | JGI IMG/M metagenome (GOLD analysis project Ga0209697, IMG submission 184115) | Freshwater lake bacterial and archeal communities from Alinen Mustajarvi, Finland, to study Microbial Dark Matter (Phase II) - Alinen... | ecosystem: Environmental > Aquatic > Freshwater... | reverse complement strand
AACGACGCGGAGGGTGGCACTCATATGAACAACGTATGGTATACTTCACTCTCCCCGGTGAAGGAAGCTTATTTTAATTGCATTGGGCGTCTCGCCGGCCCATCAATCGCCGAAAAGGAGAATTCGCGTGCAACAGCAAATACTATCTTACTAAGAAAAGTTTCGCTATTTGAGGAGGAGCCGATGATGTTCGCGCGTAATGCCTCTCGTTCCCGCTGGTTGTTACTGGTGATCCTGATGATCTCGTCACCGTCGCTCTTCGCCAAGGAACAACAGCAGTTCGAACTCTGGCAACTCTTCAATACCGAACCGGCGAAACCGGTGCGGATGCTGGTGATGGATTTCACCAACCTGAGCGGTTTTCAGGAGAAAACACTCGGACCAGCCTTTGCGGATGCGCTCTCGGCGGTTTTAGCGACAGGAGCGCATCCCTTCGAGATATCTCGCGTTGCTGTCCCTGAACAAGCAGTTTTATCCGATCCCGAACAACTGGCGCAGTTGGCCGATCTGCTTAAAGTGCCTTTCGTACTTACCGGTACCATTAATAAAGTAAAGCTGTATTCCGGTGGAAACGATCCTTCCTCGCTCGAAGTCGAAGCAGTGGTCATCTCCCGCAATACGCGCCAGCCGATCTGCGGTGTCAGGCTGCGGATCGATGCTGCGCTCGCTCCCGCTCACCCTGTGTCCCTTATCCGGCATAGTGCTGGCACCCTCGTTGAGTTGAAGCCGCATCATGTGCTGAAGACTACCGTCAATCAATTGGCGAAAAAGTTAGCGGCTTGTCGTATGCCGATCAGCATGGTGTTGACATCGCCAACGCGATTTGCCGTTATCATTTCAGGTGGCAGCAATATCGGTTTGCACACGGGGCAATATCTCACGACAATACGAAGGGAATCCGTGACCGGAAGACTTCGTCTGTTGGAAGTCGCCAAAGACGAATCCGAGGGTGAAATATTAGCAGATTCTCGAGGAATTGCGCCGGGTGATACAGCGATTCCGGAGTATAACTTGCAGGACGATGTGTTGGTCACTTTGCCGGAATGACGCTGTTATCAGGCATGATGATCGGCAACAGTCACCCCCAATCAGTCGAATCAGACTGATTAGTCGGATATGACTTCAGCACACCACCGCGCCGGCATTCACCGTGAGGCGATGAGTTCTCCGCTGCTCGGGTCTAAGCCGGCGAGGGCGCAGTAGGTTTGCCAGATGACGCGGACGTAGTGCTGGGTTTCGCGGTAGGGGGGGATGCCGCCATAGCGTTTGACGGATTTGGGACCGGCGTTGTAGGCGGCCAGTGCCAGCGAGAGGCGGCCGAAGGTGCGCATCTGCTCGGCGAGATAGCGCACGGCGCCGTCGATATTATCCTCGATATCGAACGCGTGGCGCACGCCGAGATAGTCGGCGGTGCCCGGCATCAGTTGCCCTAATCCCTGCGCGCCCGAGGTGGAGACCGCATTGGGATTGAAGCGCGATTCCTGCGCGAGCAGCGCGAACATCAGCCGCGGATCGACGCTGTAGCGGTCGCAGCGATTGAGCATGCAGGTGGCGATTTTCGTGGCCGTGTCCTCGTTGAGGCGGCCATTCCAGATTCTGATACGGTCGGCATAGCGCTTGATAATGCCCGACAGCGGCGTGTTGGTGGTATCCACCGGGGGAGCGGTGTCGGGATTGGTGGGATAGGTCTCCGCAGGACGCGAGGCCACCGGCGTCTCGGCCGGCGCGGCTTTGGGCTTGGCGGCTTCGACATTGGCAGCCTGATCCGCCGCGACGGCGGCCAGGCAATCGAACAATTGCCCTTTCGTCGGCACGCGCACCAGCACGCGCAGGGAATTGCCCACGTCGATATCCGGGTCTTCCTGCGCGGTGCAGATCATCACCGTCTGGTCGTTGTTGACGCGCAACAGGAAGCTGTTCGAGTTCGTGCCGGACACCACGCCGCACACCATCCCCTGCATCTCGACCACCTGGCCGGCGCGAGTGGTGAGCAGATCGGCGATCTTCCCGCCGGCGTCAAACGACGCCACCGTCGCCGCATCACGCGCGGCACGATAATTGCTGGCTGGGGCGGCATGCGCCGTAGAAATCGTCCACGCCAGGCCGGCGAGGAGCAACGGCAGCGCCCATCCGCGAAATTGCACGAGTCTTCATCCTTCCGGTATCGGTCGTCGTCGCGTAGCATTAGCGACGGCAGGGATAATGATACCGTAGCTTCCCAATTTTTACAAGAGCCTGCACATCGAGATGTGCGCGCAACACGCCATCGCCTGTTTATTCCATGTTTCCGGAGGACATCGCGCGGTCTGAACCATGATGGGAAGGATGGAAGGATGTTCATGATTGGTCACCATTCAGCCGGGTAGTCAACGACCAGACTTTTTTAACCGCAGATTACGCAGATTTCGCAGAATTATTGATCAGGGTGTTCACGCTACACGGATGGTGTGATTTATTGATGCGGACAAAAAGATATCACAAAGCGGACGAGACGTCCGCGCTCCCAGGAAATGCGGAATTTATGTCTGCGTCAATAATGGAGCCTGTTTCGGGAGATGTGAGCACGGAGGCTATGGACCGCCGGCATCCCTGCCGGCGGCGGCGCGGAGGTTGTCTGCCACGGGGGCGCCGGCAGGGATGCCGGCGGTCCATGGCCTTTATGCCGACGTCCGAAGCAGATCGCAGCAGATCACACAATCCGTATATTCATTAGCATTGCCTGCATCCCGTATCCCGTATCCTGCATATTGCATATTGTATCCCGCATCCTGCATCCGATATCTCCGCCGAAACATTTCCGTAACATAGCGTAACATTACGGCAATCTGCGGTAACATTTACGTCACCTGCGGCAAATAATCTGAAACATCAGAGCGGTCACCTGAGAGGGAGAAAGTTACACATGCCAGATTTACAAACGCAGATTACCACGATGACCCACAGCGGGGATATCCTGCTGCTCGTGTGGGGAGCGGCGCTGGTCTTCTCGATGCATGCCGGTTTTGCCTTTTTGGAGGCCGGATCGGTGCGCCGGAAGAATGTCGTGAATGCGCTGACGAAGATTGTGATGGACTGGTCGGTCTCCACGTTGATCTACTTCGTCATCGGGTTCCCCATTGCCTACGGCATCTCGTTCCTGCGTCCGGTGCAGGCGATGAACCTCGGCGATGGCGCGAACGGGTTCAATTTCGTTCACTTTTTCTTTCTGCTCACCTTCGCGGCCTGCATCCCCGCCATTATTTCCGGGGGCATCGCCGAGCGCGCGAAATTCGGCACGCAGATTCTCGCCGGGGCGATCTTCGTCGGGCTAATTTACCCCTTCTACGAAGCGTTCGCCTGGGGGCAATGGTCCGGACCGGTCGGCGTCATGCTAACGGCCATCGGCGGGTATCCGTTTCATGATTACGCCGGCTCCGTTGTCGTGCACGCGATGGGCGGCTGGCTGGCGCTGCCGGCGATTATCACCCTCGGGCCGCGGCTGGGACGCTACCGGCAGAACGGTGTCAGCTCACCGACCCCGATTCACTCGATCCCCTACGTGGCGCTCGGTTCCTGGTTCCTCATGGTCGGATGGTTTGGTTTCAACGTGGCCAGCGCCGGGCATCTCTCGAATATCTCCGGCCTGGTGGCCATCAACTCGCTGATGGCGATGGTGGGCGGCGTGGTTGCCGCCGCACTGGCGTCGAAAAATGACGCCGTCGCCATTTATAACGGCGCGCTGGCCGGGCTGGTGGCCGTCTGTGCCGGTTCGGATGCGTACCATCCACTCGGCGCCGCGGTGGTCGGCATCATTGCCGGCGTGATCTTCGTCAAGGCGTTCCAATTGGTGAACGAGCGTTGGCGCATCGACGATGTCCTCGGCGTCTGGCCGCTGCACGGCCTGGGTGGCGCCTGGGGCGGCATCGCCGCCGGCATCTTCACCCTGCCCGCGCTCGGTGGGCTGGGCGGCGTCAGTCTGGTCACGCAATTGATCGGCACGCTGGCCTGCATCGTTGTCGCGCTGGCCGGCGGTTTCCTCGTCTATGGTCTGCTCAATCGACTGGGCGGTATTCGCCTGACGGCGAAAGAAGAGTTGCTCGGTACCGACATGGTCGTGCACAGCAGCAAAGCCTACCCGGAAGAAGTGTTCTAATCGTCTGAATAGACGATGGGTGTTCTGCTGATATATCAGGACAGGTATCGGGTATGGGAGTGTGTGAGTATGGGAGTGTGGGAGTATACCCCCTAATTTGAAGCGATGGCGGCATAATGCCATCACTCCCATACTCACATACCCCCACACTCCCATACCATCCGAAAAGCAGAGCAAGTCGTCATATTTGTCGGAACCAGCGTAAGAGGAGGTCTTTATGGTTCGCATCGAGGCTATCATTCGCCCCGAGTGTTTCGAAGAGGTGCAGGCGGCGCTCCAGCGCATTGGGGTGATCGCCATGACCGTGGACGAAGTGCACGGTTGTGGGCATCAAGGCGGTCATGTCGAGCACTATCGCGGGCTGGAAACCCATATCAACCTGCTGCCGAAGGTGCGCATCACCACCGTGGTGCATGAAGTCGCCCCGGAAGCGGTGATCGACGCGATCAGCCAGGCCGCCTTCTCCGGTGAGCACGGCGATGGGAAGATCTTCGTGATGCCGTTGCTGGACGCCGTTCGTATCCGCACGCGAGAACGTGGTGGGGATGCCATCTAAATCACGGTGAATTCGCCGCAGCGTGTCCGGGAGGATCGAGCCCCTGTTGGGTTATCGAGGCTCGAACGGAGTCTCGCCCTCCCAACGCCGTATGTTGGTTTCATACGGCTAGTCCGATTACCCAATACCTGATACAATCTGATAGCGATTGTCTATTTTTCGTGCCGGAGCATTCCGGCTGAGGGAGCGAAGAATGGTCCGAATCGAGGCGATTGTTCGCCCGGAAAAATTCGATGAAGTGAAAGAAGCGCTGCAGCGCATCGGGGTCATTGCCATGACGGTGGACGAGGTGCTCGGTTGTGGTCATCAAGGCGGGCATGTCGAACACTATCGGGGACTGGAAACCCATATCAATCTGCTGCACAAAATTCGCATCACCACGGTGGTGAATACCGTGCCGGTGGACGAGGTGATCGAGGCGATCTGCACCGCCGCCTACACCGGCGAGCACGGTGACGGCAAAATCTTCGTGATGCCGATGGAAGACGCCGTCCGCATCCGCACCAACGAGCGCGGTGCCGTCGCGATTTGATGTATTCACCGGATAGTTGTCCTGCATTTGGTTTGTAGTAGGCTCGCAGCCGCAGCAAGAGCCGTCACGGGTCGGTGAAGGCAGACGGCTCTTGCTGCGGCTGCGAGCCTACTACGAACTTAGCGCCACCTTCGTCCGGACCGTATTTTTGCTTGCTGTTATCCTCACCGCATATCATGGGGGGTGACGGCTCTTGCTGCGGCTGCGAGCCTACTACAAGCCAAGCCTACTACAAACTTAGCGCCACCTTCATCTGGACAGCGCTTTCGATTGCTGTTATCCTCACCGCATGATTACCAAAGCTGTCATACCGGCAGCCGGCTTCGGCACGCGTTTTCTCCCCGCCGCTAAATCACAGCCCAAAGAGATGCTGCCGATTGTCGATACGCCGACCATTCAGTACGTCGTCGAAGAGGCGGTCGCGTCGGGCATTACCGATATTCTGATGATTATCGGCAAAGGCAAGCGGGCGATCGAGGAGCATTTCGACCGCAACACCGACCTGGAACGCGAGCTGACCGAGCAGCGGAAGACGGCGGAACTGGCGGCCATCCGGCAGATCTCCGAGATGGCGAATATCCACTTTGTCTGGCAAAAGACGTTGCGCGGGCTGGGCGACGCCATCAGCTATGCGCAATGTCACGTCGGCAACGAGCCGTTTGCCGTGCTGCTGGGCGATACCGTCATCGAGGCATCCACGCCGGTGACCCGGCAGTTGATCGAGGTGTATGAGCGTTACCACGAACCGGTGGTGGCGCTGGAGGCGGTGGAATATAGTCGTCTCGATCGCTACGGCGTGATTGACGGCACGGAGATTGCCCCCAAGCAATACCTGATTCGCGATTTCATCGAGAAGCCCGCACCCGCCGAAGCGCCCTCCAACCTGGCCATCGCCGGGCGCTACATCTTCACCCCCGGCATCTTCGACTGCATCGTGCGCACCACGCCGGGCAAAGGCGGCGAAATCCAACTGACCGACGCCATGCGCCTGATGGTGGCCACCCAGGCCATGTATGGCCTGCACTTCGACGGCATCCGCCACGACATCGGCAGCAAAATCGACTTTCTTAAAGCCAACATCGCCTTCGCGCTGCAACGCCCGGATATGGCGGAAGATTTGAAAGCATATATCAAGGAGATCGCGGCGAAGCTGTGAGGGATGCAAGGTTCAGGATCGCATAATGCCCGTTCTTGTCTGAACCATGATGAAGAAGGATGGAAGGATTTGCCTGATAGACGGATTGCGCGGTCCATAGTGTTCGTTTCGATTCGTTCGGTGCGCAGAGAAATCAAGGTCATCTTGCCATCCTTTCCATCATGGTTCAGACAAAAAGAAGGCAGACGTCTTGCATCCTGCCATACTCTCACGGGGCGGGCGAGACGCCCGCGCTCCCAGGGCACCTTGCATCCGGTATCCTCCTTCCTGTATCCTCTTGCTGCCATGCCTATCATCGCGCTCATTTGCTACAATCTGCTGCTGTTGCTGCTCAGCCCGCTGCTGGTGGTGTATATGTTGTGGCGGCTGCTCATTGCCGGGAAATCACGGCGGGGGTTGGCGGAGCGGCTGGGATTTCTGCCCGCGCACAAGCTGGCGGGCGAGGGGCCGTGCATCTGGCTGCACGCGGTCTCCGTCGGCGAGACGCTGGCGGCGAAGCCGGTGTGGGAAGCGTTGCTGGCCGCGCTGCCGGGCTGGCGTTTGCTGCACTCCACCACCACCGATACCGGACAGGCGCAGGCGGAAAAGCACGCGGGCGAGCACGGACAGATCATCTATCTTCCCTTCGACTTTCTCCCCTGCGTGTGGTTGGCGCTGGCGCGCGCGCGGCCGCGGCTGGTGGTATTGATGGAGACGGAGTTATGGCCGAACTTTCTTGCCGTCGCTCATCTGCTGGGATGTAAAGTCGTGCTGGCCAACGGCATCGTCTCCGATCGCTCGCTGCGCGGCGCCGCGCGCATGGCGCCGGTCTATCGCTGGATGCTGGGCAATATCGACCGGTTCTGCATGCAATCGGCACAGGATGCCGAACGCATTATCCGCCTGGGCGCCGATCCGGCACGGGTGTGTGTGGTGGGCAACTCCAAATTCGATCAAGTCGTGCGCCAGGTGCCGCTCGGGGAGCAGATGATGTTGCGCCATGCCCTCGGCTTGAACCGCGACGAACCATTGTTGCTGGCGGGCAGCACCCATCCGGGTGAAGAGGAGATCGTGCTGCGGGCGTTTCGCCTGCTGACGACGCTCCATCCGCGCGCGCGCTTGCTCATCGCCCCCCGGCATATCCAGCGCGCGCAGGCCATCGCCGAACTGGCCGTCGCGCACGGCTTCACCGTCGCCTGCCGCACCAAAGTGGAGCAACAACCATCCGCCCCCGACGCGGTGCTCATCCTCGATACCATCGGCGAATTGGCGCGCGCCTACGCCCTCTGCACCGCCGCCTTCGTCGGCGGCAGCCTGGCGCCCATTGGCGGGCATAATGTGTTGGAGCCGCTCGGACTCGGCAAGCCGGCGATCTTCGGCCCGCACATGGAGAAAAATCGCGATATCGCGGCGGCGGTGCTGGAAGCCGGCGTCGGCTTTCAAATCACCGACGCCGAAAGCCTCGCCGCCTGCTGGCAGCGCTTCCTCGACACCCCCGAATTGGGCAAAGAGATCATCGACAAAGCCGCCAACATCTTCCACCAGCATCAAGGCGCGGCCAAACGCGGTGTGGAGGAGATCGTTAAGGTGCTTGATATGGCAGCAGACGCACCGCGCATAGTGCGATGATACGGGTTTTTGTCTGAACTGTGATTCGTGTGATTAAATGATTTTATGATTTTTATACGGATGGTTTGATCAAATGGAGCCTGCTTCGGGAACAGTTAAATGAAGGCTATGGACCGCCGGCATCCCTGCCAGCGCCCCCGTGGCAGACAACCTCCGCGCAGCGCCGGCAGGGATGCCGGCGGTCCATAGCCTCCGTGCCGACGCCCAAAGCTGATCGCACAATCCGTTTATTCCCTCTGCATCCTCCGCGGTGAAAAATGAACCGTCTCAATATGCCCCGAACTCATACGCGGCATCGAACATGGCGAGGATATTTTCCGCCGGGACATCGGACTGGATGTTGTGCACCTGGTTGAAGACGTAGCCGCCGCCCGGCGCGAAGGTGCGCATCCGCTCGCGTACGTGCTCGCGCACTTCCGCGGGGGTCGCGCGGGTCAACACCTGCTGGGTATCGCATCCGCCGCCCCAGAAGACAATTTTGTCGCCGAATTCCGCTTTTAACCGCTCCGGCTCCATATTTGCCGCCGAGGTTTGCACCGGGTTGAGGATATCGACGCCCGCCTCGATGAAATGCGGAATCAGGTTTTTCACCGAGCCGCAGCAGTGCAGGTAGGTCTTCATGCGGGTGTTACGGTGAATCCAGTCGCACAGTTTGGCGTAATGCGGCTTGATCATCGCCGTCCAGAGATCGGGGTTGAGAAATTCGCCGCGCTGGGTGCCGCTGTCATCGGCGGCGATGCCCCAGGCAAAACAGCGATCGCCGATCGCCTGCTGCACCAGCTTCAGACAGGCGATGCTGGCCTCGACCGAGCGGTCCATCATCTCGTGGCAGGTCTCCGGCTCGGTCATCAGCATCATCATCCAATCACTCGGCTGGCCCTGCGTCACATTGCTCGCGCGGTCGGTGATCAGGCTCAGGCCGAGGAAACAAACCCCGTAACCCCACCCGAGCAGGGCGTATTCGGTGTCATCATACCTCTGTTGGGTATACGCGGCCAGCAGCGCGAGTTGCTCGTCGGGGATATCGCGCACCGGCGCGAATTTCGCCGGATCGACGCCTTCGCCGCGATCGAACGAGATATCGTCGAAATAATGCCCGCCCGCCGGCATCCGATAGGCGCTGCGCGATCCATCCGCGTTCAGCAACCACCAGTTGCCTTCCGCATCTTCCCCGATGCGTGTGCCGGGGATGAACCGCACCGGCGTGCCGTCGAACAACGTTTTCGGCACCCATTCGCTCTCCGGGCGCGCGAACGCCGGAATGATCGTCATATCGATCGGCAGCACATCGGCATGCAGGCGCTGCAGCATCGCCTCTTCCACCACCGCGGTCATGAAGCGGGCATCCATCACCCGCGTGGTGGCAGAGATGCCCACCGCCTTCTGCAGGCGATCATAGGCGCTGCAGGCGATACCGGAGGCTTTCATCCCGCCGAGATCGATCGGCACCCGGTCCGGGATGGCATGGTTGACGGCTTTTTCGACGCGTTCGCGAGAGTTCATCGTGAGTGGGGCTCCTTTGTCTGAACCATGATTTTTGTGATTGACTGATGGGCATGATTATTCTGCGGCCATGCGAGTTAGCCTGCGTGTCGAAGCGAAAAATCACGCTCATCATTTAAGCACAGAAATAATGGTGCAGACAACTATTTCTTCTTCTGCGCCGGAATCACCCACTGCCCGGTGACCAGATCGAGGGTTCCGACGGTGGTGGTGTTTTCGATAAAGACGATTTTTCGATAGGCATGTTTCGGCACGACCACGAGCAGGGGGAGCTTGACGGTATAGGTGGCGACTGTGTCCGGCGGTTGGTACTGATAGCGAAATTCCAGTTCCTCGTCGTTGCCGCTGATGGTCTCGACGGTGAAGATCTTCTCGCTCTGGTCGTGATCCGGCGCCGGCATCACGCGGGCGACGACCAGGATTTGTTCTTTCTCGAACAGTTTGGCATCCGGCGCGAACGGTTTGGCGGTGCCCATTACCGCGGCCGCTTTGAAGAGCGTTGCCCAGTCCGTCCGCGTGCGAATATCCGCGCACAACACCGGTTGTTTCTCGGCGTCCCAATTCGCAACGAAGCAATTGAACGTCTCCAGCGAAAGGGTGCGGTACGGCACCGCGGTCTTCCCGCCTTCCGTCGCCAGGCAAGGCAGCGCCATCGACATCACCGTGCCGAGGAGGAACAAGATGGTCAGCACACGCGTCATCGGAAGCCCTCCCTGTGTGAGCGTAGTTCTGTTTTGTACCCTCTTGGAAGGTGAAGTAAGCAGAGCAATGCTTGTTGCTGTTTTGTGGGGCGAGGGTGGTGGGTAAGGTTGGCGCATGACGCGTCTGGCTGTGCTGCGACGCTACTACCAACGTTACTGAGGAATAATGAGAAGGTATAACAAAAAATAGCTTGAATTATACTATTTGGCTAAGTCTATGCACTTAAAATAGATTGGTGATCCTGCGTGAAAAAGGAGTTTGCGATGCATACCGTGCAACGGACGACGGTATTCCTCATCCTGGCAATGCTCTCACTCGGCAGTATTGCTGACGAAGCGACACGCGTTCCGCGCATACCGATGCCGGAAACCGTTCATCACATCTTTTATCAGACGTTGACGGAATGCCCGGCGGATCGACTCACCGAGAACGAGCGCCAAGAGAATTTGGACGCGCTGGAGAATCTGAGAGCAATCGGTTGGCCCGATTTTTCCAAGCTGAAGTGGATACGGTTTTATGAAGCCACCGATCCGCATCGCAGCGCAACCGCCTGGCTGCTGCCCACCGCGGGCATCGATATCACCCTGCTCTTGAACGACTTGACCGAGATACACCGGTCGGTGAGCACCTTCGCGCGCATCGAGACCAGCTCCTATGAAGACGATGAACTGGCTGAGATCCTCAACTTCCTCGCGGCGCGTCCGTCGGAAGACCGGCGACCATGGGATTTCACCGTCATCTGGAATTCCGATGGCTCATCCTTCCCCTTTCATCAAGGCACGTTTATGGTTTATCAGGCCTATATCGCTGCCTGTTTCGATAAACAAGATATCGCACGGCAATTGCTGTTGGAAGCGCTGCGCGAATCCCGCCTGGCCATAAAACGTGCCTACGATGAAGGCGCCTGGCAGTCCTTTGCGCGCGGTATCGGCCCGCTGGAGCGAGGGGCCCCCCGTTCGGCGGTGCTGGCACACTGGCAGACGACATTGAAGGAATACGGCAACAGTTCCTACCGCGCGGAATTAGCCGAGATGACGGAAATGTTGGCGCAGCAGGTCAAAGAGGACCAACAACTCGAAGCGATTACTGATCCGTCGAAACTGTCGCCGGCAGAACGGGCAGCCTACGATATCGCCCATTTCCCGGATGTGCATGGCTTTCAAATGTCTCAACCCGGCATGTGTCTGACCACGGGGATGGGCACCGGCACCAAAGATAGCGATGCCGTGGTGGCTATCGGGCGTCCGGCGGTCCCGTTGCTTATCGCCCACCTCACCGATCGCCGTCTCACTCGCTCGATCGGCTTCTGGCGGAACTTTAACCCCCAACGCACCGTGTTGCGCGTGCAGGACGTCGCCGTCGAGTGTATCGAGCGTATATTAGACATCGATTTTTATCGGCCTACCAATTCCAGCGCATACTTATCCACGGAAACACCGGCTATCCACGACAGGGTGGTGGAGGCCATCACCAAATGGTGGGCGGAGAATGGTGGTAAATCGCCGCTGGCGGGCTATCTCGCACTGCTCGACGACGGGCCGTTTTCACAGCGGTTGCGGAATCTGCAGAAGATCGAAAAGCTCGACCCGCATGCCGTGGATATCCCCGCTACGCTGAAGCGCTGGGCGTCTGCCGCGACGGTTGAGGATGCGTTGCCGCTTGCTATCGCTCTCGCCCAGCGCGGCGACACGTCACTTTTGCCCCTTATCCGCAATGTCGTAGCGTGGGATAAGTTCCGTTCCCATTCGGATGCCGTTACCGCGTTGCTGCGCTACGGAGACGCCTCCGATTACCGCATTTGCCATGCTGCCGCACTCGAGGATCTGCAAGCGGGTGGTAAGCGGCAGGAATGGCATGCGTATGGTATGGTGGCCAACGCGCTGACGACCACCCGGCGTCCCCTTGGGGTACCGCTGTTAATCGACTTCCTGTCCGATCGCCGGGAAACCACCGTCAGAAAACCCGGCGCCACTGCCGCCGATGATTTCATCACGGTGCTGATCGCGCTCACCGGGCATAACGAAGGCTACGAAGCTGCCGACGTCCCAACTCGACGCTTTGCGGCTATCGACCGCTGGCTCGTTTGGTGGCGGAAAACCGGGTTGGCTTCCTACCTGAAGGTCAATCCGGAGGTGAAGGGCGTACTTAAATTAGGAAATTAGTCCGTTGATGGCGCCGTTATAGGCTTGTGATATGAAAACGGCGCGGTGACGCCGCACTCCATCGTTAGCGATCGGGTTTATGATTGGGTTGGTGGCTGCTGGACGCGCCTTGCTGCGGCTGCGGCGCTACTACGAGCCCAAGATGCGTTGGCTGGGTGGGCGTGCGAAAGCGGCGCTGAGGCGGCGCACTCCATAGTTGCGAATATTTTTTTGTGTTTTGGTGGCGAAAGTAGGTTTACCTGTGCTAGGGGTTGGGTATAATGTCTTCTGTTGAGCAATGGCGCTTGGTGCCAGCACACACCTGGCGTTGGCGCTCGACGAATGTGCTGTCCCATCGGTGGTGAGCAGGGATGGATTGCCTTCACGACAATGATTGCGGCGTCGTTCGGGCATGTCCGCGCAGGCTTCGCCGTTTGAAAGGGCCATGGAAGGCCATTATACAGGGGGAGGTGACCCGGTAGCAATGCCGGGCAAACGGTGCCGGAAGGGTGCTCCTTGCCGGCACAAAACGGCCGCGCATTTTTGCGCGGCCAGCGTGCCGCTCCGCTTGCAGAGCGGCATGCCCACTCCTCCGGGAGTGGGTTGCCGCCGGCACCCAGGTGTTGCCGGCGGACCTCCCCTAAACCAGCCACGCAAGGCTGGTACAGCGGCGAGGCCTGCGCGCTCATCACTGATGGGGCAGCGAAAAGAGAAAACGGGACAATAAGCTCGCACCGGTCTTTTTTGAAAGAAAATGGACTGGGGCGGGCTTTCGGTCGTCTGGAGGGTGGTGGCGGATGCAGGATTAAGGATACAGGATGCACGATGGGACGGATTGGTCTGATCGGACGGATGCTTGGGAGGTATGGGAGTTATGGGAAGAATGGGAGTTATGAGAGTTATGGGATTTGGGGAAGGGGTTATGGTTGGGTAGTGGGGCGGTCGTCCGTGACCGCCTTCCGGTTAGCCAATCTCAAACGCCTGCACATGCGCTCGCTCCGCGCCCCAGGTGGTTTCCGGGAACAGGCGGAGAGCCGATGCGGTGATGTCCAGCGGGATTTGGCGCAGGCGCTGGTGGTTATTGTCGTCTCGATAGACCGTTGTCCACGTGCTATCCGCGCCTTTTGCTTCCAGGCGGAAGGCGCGCACCAGCGAAGGAGGCACGGCCGCCGGCGGCAGGCCGAGTGGGCGGCTATACGGCATATTCAGTCCATGGGCGTCCAGGGTGCTGTCGAACACCAGCCGGACGCCGTGCAGGGGGGTGGGTTGCGGAAGCGTGTATTCCACCCAATCACCCGCGTCGCCCCACCAGCCGTTGTCCGTCTCGCCGACCGGGCGATCGACGCCGTTGCGTAGCGGGGAGGGGTCGCCATGGGAGGCGCTCAGGGTTGCCTGCCGTGCAAGCGGGCTGATCGGGCGCGGGTGACCCGGCAAATAGCAATCGTCATCCTGCAAGGTCTGCTGCAATTCCGCCAGCCGCTGGGCAGACACTGCGCGCGGAGTCAGCCCGTCGCGCGCGGCGATGGCTGCCGCGGTGCCCACGGCTTGCCCCAGCAGCGCGCAAGTGGCCATCACCCGGCTGGAACTCATCGCGGCGTGGGTGGCGCTGATATTGCGCCCAGCGAAGAACAGGTTGTCGAGATTGCGCGAATAGAGGCAGCGGTACGGAATGCCGTATGGCGACGGCGCGGGATGAAAGATCGTCGGCTCACCGGGATAGCGGATGCCGGCCGGATGGTGGTCGTCCATGCTCCACCCGCCATAGGCGACGAGGTCGGGGAAAGGCCCGCCGGCGCGGACATCGTTTTGCGTCATGATGTGATCGCCGACGTAGCGCCGGCTTTCGCGCTTGCCGGGCAAAAAGCCCAGCCAGTCGAGTTGCCAATTCTCCGCGCCGTGGTCGCCGTGATTTTTTATGTGATCGAAGACCCCGAAGGCGATCTTTAGCAGTTCATCGCGCAAGGCCTCGGTATCATGGATGGAATCATCCTCGCCGCCGATTTCCAGCCACCAGAAATTCGTCCCGCGAATGCCGTGCCCGCGGAAATTCAGTTCGGCGTCGGTGCGATAGGTGTGCGCCCACGACGGCGGGATGAACGGTTGCGGGCGATCCGTCTCGCGCAGTTGCAGCAGGCAGCTCATCCCCATTGTGCGGCGATCGGCGACTTCCGGCTCGATATCCTCGCCGAATTCTGCGCGCGCTTCGCGTCCGAGTCGGAACTCCGCCCCGGTCAACGGCGCGAGAATGCTGTCGCCCGAGCAATCGGCGAAGAGCGCGGCGGAGACGGTGTGCCAGGTTTCCGCCGTGGTCTGCCAGCCGGTCACCGAAGCAATGCGCGCTCCGTCCATGGTCGCGCTATTGACCGAGCAGTTCAGCAATAATTGCAGATTCGGAGCGAAGCGTGCCGTCTCGTAGAGGATGCTGTCCCAGATCGAGTAAACATATTGCGGATTGCGGTAGGCATTCTCCAGCTTGATCTCTTCGACGATGCCGGTTTCGCGCATGTGCGGCCCATGCGCCCCGCAGATATGCATGCGAATCTCGCTGGAGGCATTGCCGCCCAGCACCGGACGGTCGTGGATGAGCGCCACCGACGCGCCATGCCGCGCCGCCGCTGCCGCCGCGCACAGCCCGGCCAGCCCCCCGCCCACCACGCAGAAATCGACGGTATGATTTACGGTTCGCATTGCGATGTTGCTCCTTCTTTGTATCGCTATCGCAGCCAGGATAACAGACGATGAATTCACAGGATGCACAGGATATTTTTAGGATAAGCAGGATAGGATTTTATTCTTCGGTGCTTGCTTATCCCGATACCGGGATGACAAAGGCAAAAATAGAGCCTGTTCCAAAGTCCGAGTTTTATGTTTGGAAGGGTGTGAGCGCAGCGAGCCCCGCCAAGCGAGAGGTGGCTCGAGCGGGGCTCACTGCGCTCATACCCTCATAAGAAACCAATTCCCCACCCCGGCATAAATGCCGGGGCTATTGAGATACGCCCCATAAATGGGGCTTGCGTTTACAGCTGTAAGAAGCCCCATTTATGGGGCGTATCTCAATAGCCTGGCGGTTGACCGCCAGGAGGCGGTAAGGCTGATGCAAGGTTTCTTACCACTCAACCCCGGCTCTGCCGAGTCGGAAACTTCCAAACACGTTGCATGGCCCAACCTTGCAATACGAAATGGTGGACTTTGGGACAGGCTCTAAATACCATGGTCAGCGTTCAGTCTCCCTGGCGCGCCAGCTTTTGCTTCAGACGTCAGCTTTCACCGAACGCTCCGCGGAAAAGTCAGGTAAAAATCCGCGTTGCAAGCACAGCATATCTTCCAGCAGTCGTTCGGCGGCGGTGATGCTGTTGACGGCGGGGTCGAGCAGCAGCGCTTGCAGCAGCAGCGCTTTCGAGCGGGTGCGGTAGGCTTCCGTCAGCAGTTGGTGGATGGTGAATTGCGTACGCATCATGGCGGCAAAGGTTTCCGGCACCGGGCCGACGTGCAGCGGGTGCACCCCGGCGGCATCCACCGTCGCCGGCACTTCGATCACCGCGTTCTCCGGCAGGTTGCTGATGTAGCGCTCGGTGTTCAGCACATTGACCGCCTCCCGGCGGGCGCCGCGGTTCAGCAGGATATCGGCGATGATCGGCACGGTGATTTCCCCGCTGGGCGTGAGGATCGCGGCATCGATTTGACGCTCGCCGGTCGCATACGCCATCAGCGAGAACGGGGTGACCGTTTCATCGACGGGATGACACTCTTGCCCGTAATGCCACTTCACCCCGCTGTATTCCGCGCCGTAGGACAGGTATTCGCCGATGTGATCGTCGGATGGGAAGGTGAAGACGCCGAACACCTCCGCCATCTTGCGGAAGAGCGGCGGCGTGCGCGGCGACGTATCGGTCGCCGCCCAGTGCACTAATTCCGGCAGCCAATCTTTGCCGGTGGCTTTCTCGGTGACCTTTAGCAGGCAATAAAAGTGATTCATTCCCGCCGAGACGATCTCGAACTCGTCGAGCGGGCGCTGGAGATAGTCGGCCACCGCATTGAGCGCGGAGAAGACGCCGTGGTAGATGCCCACCGCGTTCACGTTGGTCAACGTGCGAATGGCATGCAGCACGCGCGCCTCGGGATTGGTGAAATTCAGCAGCAGCGCTTGCGGGCAGAGGCGCTCGATATCCCGGCAGATGGGCACGACCAGTTCCAGGCTGCGCAGCGTGTGGAAGAGCGCTCCCGGTCCGCCGTTTTCGCCCAGGCAGTGCCGAAAGCCATACGCGAGCGGCACGCGAAAATCCTGTTCCCACAAGGGATAGCGCTGGCGCGCCACCGCCATGATGACGAAATCCGCGCCTGGCAGCGCTTGCGTGCGGTCGGTGGTATGCCCGATGGCGATATCCGATCCCGTCGCGGCCTTGACGCGCTGCGCTAACCGCATCATGGTGTTCAGCGCTTCCGCGTCGGTATCGACCAGCGCCAGCCGCACGCCCTTCCCGTTTAACTCCACGGCTTGCAGCAGATCGGTAATCTGCCCGCGCCCAAAGCACTCGCTCCCCGCGCCGATGATCACGATTTTCATAACTTGTTTCCTCCCACCCGGTTACCGGTACTATCTTCCGCGTTTTTCCTCGTTCCCCTGCTTGCTGCGGCGGGGACAGTTCTCTGGGTTTCGGGTGTCAGGTGTCAGTCCAGTAGGATTGGTCCGACTGGGCTGATAGGTCGGACAGGCAGCTTGCACCGCTTCTCATGACCAATGACTTACGAACCGCTGGTTGTACGGGAAGAAGGGAAGCGTTGAGGATCGGTGTCCTGCCGGCACGTGACGGACATGCCGGCCTGCCGTTCGATTTATCAGGTTAAGCGCTGCATGTGCGAAAACCAGGACAAATGATGGTGGCTGTCAGAGTACCGACAAATCTCTCCGTATGCGGATCTTGTAAACTGATCGTATGGCGGGCAGGCAGGTGCGCGTTACCTCACGGCAAGCAGCGGCGGGCGCCGAGTCTTTTCTGATGGCCTCGTAATCCGGTGCGGTTTTTTACCCTGCGAAGGGAAGATGATGTTGGAAAACTGGCGTATAGCGGACGACGGGATGCGGGCAGTATATGGTCATGATCTGGGCAAGGAACTTCGGTACTATCGGCCAGTTCGGCGCCGACAGTCAGCCGAGAAGGAGGCACGGCAGTGATAGCGCTACCGTTTCATGCAACGCCGTTACAACCATTACACGCAGCCTTTATCAGCTCGTTCGTTCCCCGCGAGTGCGGGCTGGCGACCTTCACCGAAGATGTCATCAACGCCGTCTCGGCGCATGGAGTCGTGTGCAAAGTCATCGCGATGGACCGACCGGGACAAGTCTACCATTACGATCGGCGGGTCATCGCCACGGTCCAGGAGAACCGCCTGACGGATTATGTGCACGCCGCCGACGTCATCAATCGCGGGCGTTATCAGATTTTAAGCGTGCAGCATGAGTACGGCATCTTCGGCGGTGAAACTTGCTTCGATCTTGCCGAGTTCCTCAAACTCGTGAACGTGCCGGTGGTCACCACCCTGCACACGATTCTGCGCAAGCCCTCGCCCGCCATGCGACGCAACCTGCGGCTGGTGGCGGATCGATCCGCGGCCATCGTGGTGATGAATGAGCTGGCCGTCGGCGTCCTGGAAGCCATCTACGGTATCGAGCCCGGGAAGATCGCCATGGTCCATCATGGCGCCCCGGTGATTCCCGCGACGCGCCGCCAGTTGATCAAGGAGCATTTCAATCTGCACGATCGTCGCATCATCTCTACGTTTGGCCTGTTGAGCTCCGGGAAAGGATTGGAATATGCCATTCAGGCCATGCCGAGTATCGTGGCCGCCTATCCGAATGCGCTCTATCTCATCCTCGGGCAAACCCATCCGGTGGTGAAGCAGCAGGAGGGGGAACGCTATCGCGACGCGCTGAAAACCCTGGCCGACGCGCTGGGGGTGCGCGATCACGTGATGTTTGTCGACAAATATTTCACCAAAGCCGAATTGGTCGCCTTTCTGCTGGCCACCGATATCTATCTGACCCCCTATCTCAATATGGAGCAAGTCACCAGCGGCACGCTGGCGTATGCGATGGCCTGCGGGCGCCCGCTGGTCTCCACACCGTATCTCTACGCGCAATATCTGCTGGGCGAAGACCGTGGCTTACTGGTGCCGCCCTGTGATCCGGGCGGCATTGCCGACGCCTGCCGGCAAATCTTTGCCAGTCCGGAACTGCGCGCGGGCATGGAACGCGCCAACTGGCATTTCGGCAAGGCGATGCTCTGGCCGGCGGTGGGCCGTGAATATATGCGCCTCTTCCACGGCATCACCGCGCTTCACGCCGCGCAAGCCACCCCGCTGCAAGCCCGCGCCGGATGAGGATCCTTCATGCCGAAACGATTGTTTCCGATGCCATCGCTGCGGCATTTGCTGCGGCTGACCGATGATTGCGGGGTGATCCAGCATGCCAAATTCTGGGTGCCCAACTACGTCTCCGGGTATTGTGTCGATGACAACAGCCGCGCGCTCATCGTGGCCTGCCGCCACCATCGGCTCTTCGGGGATGCGGTTTCGCATGCGTTGATGGTGCGGTACCTGGCGTTTATCTTCTATGTGCGGCGCGCGGATGGCCGGCTGCGTAACTTCATCGACTATAGCCGCAATTACCTGGAAGACGTCGGTTCGCCGGATAGCCTGGGACGCACGCTCTGGGGACTCGGCCACCTGGCTACCGTGGATGAGCCGACCCTCGCGGTGCCCGCGCGGGAGATCTTTCATCATGCGTTGCCGCACCTGGCGCAGGAGGACGCGCCCCATGCGTTGGCCTATGGCATTCTCGGTCTCTGTGCGTATGGCCGTCGCGCGGAATTGCGTGAAGAAGCCGGCCGCCTGACGCAGCCGCTGGTCGACAAACTGCTGGGGACGTTGCGCGACACGCGGACGCACGGGTGGGAATGGTTTCTGCCGATCCTCACCTATGATAACGCGCGGTTGCCGCAGGCCTTATTGCTGGCAGGGCAATTGCTCGATGCGGCGGAGTTGCGCGACGCCGGACTGCGCAGCCTGGCGTTTCTCAACGCCGTCTGTTTTCGTGAGGCGGTGCTCAATATCGTCGGCAGCAACGGCTGGTATCCGCGCGGTGGTTCATGCGCGCTCTTCGATCAGCAACCCATCGATGCCGGCTGTCTGGTCGAGGCGAACCTGGTCGCCCATCAACTCACCCGGGAGCCGGAGTTTCTCCAGGCCGGCCTGCGGGCACTGGAGTGGTTCCACGGCAAGAATTATCATGGCACACCGCTCTACCACGAATACAGCGGCGGCTGTTGCGATGGTCTCAATGCCGAAGGCGTGAATGCCAATCAAGGCGCGGAATCGACCATCGCCTACCTGCTGGCCCACCTTGCGCTCTACGAGGTCATGCCGGAAATGTTTCAACCGGCCCTGCAAGGTTGAGTGGCTGCCACCTGACGGCGTTCCCTCGTCTTGACAAATCATACATGCGCATGAATAATGACTCAGCAAAGGAGTCACTCATGCCGCTGAATCGAGAGCAACTGAAGCCCATGGACCAGAAGTATTTCCAGCAGTTCACGCGTTGGCAGGCGCCGGCCGTGCGACCGAATGTCGTGCGGGATTTGCTGTTGCCCGCGGAGATTGCCGAGAAGCGCGCGCGCTATCCGGAGGTGATGGCGAAAGCGCTGGAGCTGGCATTAAAACCGCTCGATGTAAGCCTGGACTGGGACCAACTGCACGGCAAGGTCTTTAGCAAACTCGGCAATGCGTCGCTCTATTATCTCTTCACCGGCGATCCGCAGGTGATCCCGGCGGCTATCGAGGCATTCGAGGTGATCGAGGCGTGCCGGCGCGAGTATTTCACCTTTTCCACCTGCCTCGGGGTGTTGGATATGGACTTGCGCACGGCGCATGTCGCGCACGCGGTGGCGGCGATGGAGTGCTGCTTCGGCGATGCCCTGCCGGCGGAGCTGCGACGGCGCATGTCCGCGCTGGTGGTCAAGCGGATTCTGACGCCGGGGCTGGAAGCGGAACGCACCAAGCGCTATCCCTGGATGCACAGCGACGCCAACTGGCGCATCATCCTTTGCGGTGGATTCGCCTTCGCGGGCATGGTCTTTGCCGACGATTTTCCCGAATACCGCGCCTTGCTCGAATACGGCATCGAGGCGATGCTGGTGTGCGCCGCCACCGGCGACCGCGCCGGCAGTTGGAACGAAGGTCCCGGCTACTGGAACTACGGTTTTTCGCTGGGAACGGCGTTCATGCATGCGCTCAAGACTTTCACCGGCGGCAAGGTGAATCTCTTCACCCATCCGTTTTACCGGCGCACCGGCGACTTCTTCGTCTTCATGCACCCGCGCGCCGGCGTGATCTGGAACTGGTCGGACTGTGGTAAACAGGCCGGCGCTTCCGTCGCCCTGACCGCCTTTGCCCGCGCGCTGCAGCATCCCACCTATCAACAGGCGGTGGAAACGGCCGGCATCGATACCATCGAAAATCTCTACTGGTATGATCCCGCGCTTAAATCCGCGCCGCCCACCGCGGACGCCTGCACCCGCTACTTCCCCTCGGTCGGCGTGCTCACCTGGCGCACCGGCTTCGACGAGCGCGACACCTTCGTGGGGGTGAAAGGCGGCAGCCTGGTCCATTACAACCACCACTGCCATGTCGATATGGGCACCGTGGTGGTGCACACCGAGGGGCGTGAATTACTGGCGGAGCTCGATCATTGGCCCTATCCGCATGAAGGCATCAAGGATCCCAACCGTAAAGGCTATCAGCCGGGATTCTATGACATCGACAACCAGCGGTGGTACACGCAGGATTTCGACCAGCGCCTGGCGGTAGGCCACAACGCGATTACGCTGGAAGGCAGCTATCCGGAGTTCAAGCTGGGCGTGAGCGCTCGTTTCCTCCGGCGCATCGATGAAGCGGATTTCAAAGCGACGGTGGTCGATTCCACCCCCTACTACACTCCGCTGGCCACGCGCGTGCGTCGCTACATAGTCTTCCTACCCCCCGATCGCCTGCTGATTGTGGATGACATCCGCGCCAAACAGCCGGTGCGCGCGCGATTGCATTTCCATTATCCCCTCGCCCAGCCCAGCCAGCCGTTAATGAATCCCGGCCCCGAGCCGGCGAAAGAGCCGATCGAAGCTGAGATCACCTGGGGTCTCGACGACTTTACCATTACCAATGGCCCGGCGGTGCTCCTGGCGCGCATGCTGTATCCCACCGCCACCGATCACCTGATCATCGGTCACGACTCGCGCCGGGTTACCTACTTCCCGCCGGCCGGCCTGCTGACGCAATACAATAAGTATCTCTACGTGGAAAACCTCTATCGCAAACCCCGGTTGGTGTTCGTCACCGCCCTGCAATTCGGCGCCACCGGTTTCACCCCCGCCCACTTCACCCTGGACGGTCCCCCGCTGCCCACCGACCAATTCAGCATCCTGACCCGGCGCGACGGGCAAAGCGAGACCCGCGTTCGCTTCGATTTAGCGCGGAATACCGTGTGTCTTGCGCGGTGAGGTGGAGAGGCCGGCAGCAGCAACGGGAGACATGGTACAGCCGTAATACACCCAGCCACCGAGCGGCTGAACGTAGGGAGTTCAGCCGCTCGGTGGCTGCCTGCGCCTAAGCAAGTCAAGGTTTTTGTGGTGTAAAATATCCGACCTGCCCTATTCTGCCCTCCAACTTCATGCCTTCCGCTCCCTTGCTTCCCGAGCGTTTTCTTGATCAACGTGACGTCTGTCGCTCGCATCTACGATCATCGTTAAGAAGACCATTGACGAAACCCTTGCCATGTGGTAACGTGATCGGCAATGAATGGGTGAATGGCTGTAAATGGCGCTTTAACCACGGAGGAGATGGAGCCAGGCGCAAATGACACCCTGCCGACCACGCTACCCCGCGAGGAGGAGTAAGATGTATCGACGAGTGTTGAGCGGTTTGATCGCGTTGTGGACGATCGTTTTGTTGGCGGCCAGCATGCCGGCGCGCGCGGACGAGGGTCCCAATTTTCAGATTCTCGAGCCGAGAGCCGAGCAATCGCTGCAAACGCAGTTTTCGATCTCTGTCGCCTTTCAGAGCAGCGATAAGGTCCCGATCGTCCGTTTCGATGCCTACATGGGCACCAATTGGTTGATCGGTGGGCGCATCGTCAATCCGATCCCGGCGGGGAGTTTCAAGGTCGATGCGGATTTGAGCGCCATCAAAGTGCCGCCCGGCGTCAACACGCTCTTCGTCAAATTGATCGATAGCCAGGGACGCACCGCCCAGCGCGAGCAGAAAGTCGTCGTGCCGGCGAAAGTCTCGCCGCCGGAGCATTACATCCCCACCGTCCGCATCCTCAATCCCAAGAACGGCGCGACGATTACCGCGAACTCGCCGGAGACGCATATTCACGTGGATGCCACCGATCCCTCCGGCATCAAGTGGGTCTTCGTCTATATCAACGATAAACTGTATGCCCTGCAGGATAAAGCCCCCTTCGATTTCACCTGGAATCCGTTTAAATACAAATGGACGCCCGGCGACTACAAACTGCGCGCGCGGGCCGTCGATATGTTCGAAAACGAAGGCAATAGTGAAACGGTGATCGTGCATTTAGTCAGCGGAAGCAATGGTCTCACGATGTTGGAGCAAACGCCGGCGCTCCCGTTGCCGGCGGAAGCGCTGCCGGGTGTCTTTGCGCCGTCCATTACCCTGCCGTCGCCGGGATCCAGCATTCCGCGCTATTATTCGAACGTGGTGAGCCCGCTGACGGAATGGCTCGCCAGCGCCGCCGATCAGTTGATGCCCTCCACCTTCACACCGATGCGCGCCTATGCGTTACCGCTGGCCCAGGCGGAAGCGCTGGCAATTCTCCCCGCTAAAGCGCTGCCCGAATTGCAAACGCAGGAATTGCGCCAGCCGGGCATTCGGGGGTACCAGTCGGCGTTGCCGCTGGCCGGCCTGACCACCATGGCGCCGCATCCCTTGCTGTTCGATAGCCCGCTGCTGATGTCGGCGCCGCTGTTGCCGTTCAGCAATAACGGTACGAGCGCGCAACCGAACCTGCTCGCGACGCCGGGCCCGATGGCGGCCTACCCGGCGCCGCAAAAGGGAAGCCCGGACAACGCGATGGAGTTGGCGAGCGTGCCGGGGGTCATCCCCTCTTCGGCTACGCCGCTCCCGTCAATGGGCGGTACGGTCGGTCGTCCCGATCTGGTCTGGCAGACTCCGGGCGCGCTGTTGCCGCAATTGCCGGCGACGGCTGCCGTGCAGTCGCGTCCCGATCTGCCGGCGACGCAACCGCTGCTGCTGGCGATGGCAGTGCCCACCGCGGAGAAGCTGACACCCGGTAGTCCGGATCTGCCGCGAACGCCGCGCCTCGCGACCACCACCCAGCCGGTGACCACGCTCGAACCCGCCCTGGGCGGCACGCTCACCCGCGCCGCGCTGTCCGGCCAACCGGTGGTGGTGGCGCTCGCCGCGCCGCAATACACGCAAAACGCCGGGGCGTCGCGTCCCGCGATGACCTCCACCCCGATCCTGATCGCGCTGGTGCCCGCCGAGATGGTGAAACGCGCGCCGACGGCCGGAGTGGCCGCGTCGGAAACCGTATTCGTTCCCGTCCAAAGTGCGGCATTGCCCACGCCGGATACCGGACAAGCCGCGGCCCGCGTGTTGACCACCGGCACCACCACCGAGCACTTGCCGACCTTCCTGCCGCGTCCCGATATGGATACGGCCCATGTGACGGCATTTACCACCACGCCGGAAAAACGCACCCCCGCCACCACCGTCTCCGACACGCCGGTACCGGTGAAGCAGTCCGCCGCGGTTGTTCCGACCACCGGCGCCGTCTATCCGCGCAAAGCCGTCAGCGAAGGTGCGCCGATCAGCCAGGCGTTGCAAGTGCCCGGCGCGACGGCTTCCACACGGACGCCGGCCACGGCTACCGCGCCGCGTATACTCATCGCCAGCCTGCCCGGGAAGCTGGTGCCGGAGCCGCGCAATCCTGCCGACTCGGTGCCCGCGGTGAATACCATCGACACGTCGGTAACCCCCACGTCCGGCACGACCTACCCGCGCAGTACCGTCGGCGAGGGGGGATCGCGCATCGCACCGCAGAACGCGCCCACGACGCCAGCACCGGGCCGTGAACAGACGACCTCGACGCCGCGTCTCATGGTCGCCGGTTTGCCCGGCAAGCTCGCGCCGGAGATGACGCATCCGGAACCGGTGCTGCCGGTACACGTGGTCGCCACGCCGGCGCAACCGGCAATCGCGGTGGGCAATACCATGCCGCGTCCGCCGGCGACGCCGCGCTCCGCTACCGCGCCGACGGTCTTGATGCAGATGCAGGCGCCGTATACGGTGCGCGCCGGCGACACGCTCGTGAAGATTGCCGCCGCCAATGCCACCACCCCCGATACGCTGATCAAGTTGAACCCGAATCTGAGTGCGTCGCGCCCGTTGCCGGTCAATGCCCCCATCGTGGTGCCCAAACCCGATGTGCACATCTATTTGGATGACGCCCCGCTGACCGGCGCTCCGGTGCCGTTTATCTCGCACGGCAATGCCATGTTGCCGTTCCGCAAAGTCGTCGAAGCGAAGAAAGGCACGGTGGTGTGGTTGCCGAAAACGCAAGAAGTCAATGCCTGGGCGAACCACACCTATATGGCGCTGAAGATCGGCGACCGCAACGCGCGCATCAACGACCAGACCTATCTGCTGCCGGTGGCGGCCGTCGTCGTCAATTCGCGCACCATGGTCCCCGTCCGCTACCTGATGACCGCGCTGAAACTTGAGGTCGAATACAATGCCGCCAGTGGCGCCTATTATTTAGTCAGCCGTCTGGCGCAGTAAGAATAGTCCGTCAGACCTGCCTGCCGTGCACGGGGAGAGACCATGTCCACGTGACACGGCAGGCTGGTTCCGTTATAACGCTGTTCGCTTCGTGCTCGTTATCGGGAGGTAACCATTCCGGGCTATTACCGACTCACCGGGGTCACCGCAACGCACTTGTAAACGCTATAGCACAATTTACGCTCGGCTAAGGAATAAATAGGTAGATAGTCGCGAATTGAAACCCCCTTTTCGATCAGGCGGCGCTTACGATGTTCCTTAGCCTGATGTCCGATGACACATTCGCTTTCCGGCGAATATCGAGCTTGCCAGCATGACAACAGAACCTGGCATATTCGTGTGTCTTTGGCATGATATTCACCAACCGTGAGTGGGAGTGTCCCAAACGGCGAAATGGCAAAGCGAATATCGTGCGAAGATAGGGCATCAGCATTACAGAATACCGTTAGTCAACAGAGGAGTTGCCATGGGGCTGTTTGGCAAATTCCCGGGAGCACAACACGCGGTCGGTATCGATATCGGCAGTCACACCATCAAGGTCGTACAGGTGGTGGCGAATCGGAACGGCTACCAGTTGACGCATGCCGGGAGCACGCCTACCCCCGCTGAGGCGGTCAAGCAGGGGGTTATTGATGATCGTCCGGCCGTCGCGGAAGCGCTGAATGCGCTCCTTCGCACACTGGGACTCAACACACCCTGGGTTGTAGCGGCGGTCGCCGGTCCGACGGTCGTCGTTCGCCAGGTCCGCATGCCGATTATGCCGGAACACCAGTTACGCAAATCCATCACCTGGGAAGCGCGCAATCACATCTCTTTTCCTGTCGAAGACAGTGCCGTTTCCTTTCAGATTCTCGGAACCAGCACGGTGGATAACTCCCCGCAGATGGATGTTATGCTGGTGGCCTCTCCGCGCGAATTAATCGACAGTCGGGTCGATACGCTCGAACAAGCCGGGTTAGAACCGATCGCGGTTGAACTGGAGCCATTCGCCTTGATGCGCTCGGCGATCGAGATGCCGGGGAATGGGCAGTTGACCCGAGAAACGATTGCCCTGGTCGATATTGGCGCGACCTTCACGCAGATCTCCATTGTCTCCCACGGTAACTTCGTGCTGAATCGCTCCGTGACCATCGCCGGCAATAGCTTCACCGAAGCGATAGCCGGCGTCTTGGGCATCGACGCCAGTCAGGCGGAGACCATCAAAGAAACCGAGACGCAGGTGGTCACCAATGAGGTGACCCGCGCAACCTTGACGCCGGTGGGACAACAGGCCAGCCGCGCCCTGGAGCCGCAACTCGATGAATTGGTGCGGGAGATTCGCCGCTCGTTTGCGTTCTATGATTATCAGCAGGGACCGGCCGGCGGCGCGCAGGGAGTCGACGGCGTGTCGCGCATCATCCTCTCCGGTGGCAGCGCGAACATGGCGGGATTGACCGAGTGCCTGCGCGATCAGCTCAGCCTGCCCGTCGAGACGATTGACCTGTTCGCGGCGGGGAATGTGCAGTTGCCGGTCGGCGCGGATGAACTCCAGGGGCAAGTCAATCGATTGACAACGGCGATGGGGCTCGCGTTGCGCGAACCGATGCTGGAGCGCGAGAAGGGGAGACCACGATGATCAACATCAATCTCATCGCGGAGCGCCGGGCACACAAAATACGCGAAATGACGATTCTACGCTGGTCGGGGATCGGCGTCTTTCTGGTATTGCTGGTGATGGCGGCGCTTAATTTCATGGAATGGACGCAAGTGAATGCCGAGCAAGTGAGCATCAATGTCGATCGCGTAAAATTTGAACAACGCAAACAGTTACACGCCGAGTTGCAAAAGACCATGGCAAAAATCAAGGATGACGAGCCGATGGTGGCGTTGCTCGAGCGGGTGCGCCTCAGTGAAGGGGCCTGGATGATCATCCTGGCCGATCTCAGCCGCGCGACACCCAGTGACGTCGTCATCGAGGGAGTGTCGTCCAATCCGACCAATGACGGTGTCGTGTTGCGCATCACCGGCAAAGCCGTGGACGAAAAAACGGTCGGCTCCTTTCTGCTGGCGATCAGCCAGCAAGCCGAGTGGGCGAAATTACCCCAACCCGGATCGATCAGTGCGCAAGAGAATCAGAAAACCGGCCAGCGAGAAGTGCATTTCGACGTGAGCGTCCCGGTGCGCGGATTATTGGGAGGTGAACTCTGATGGCACGCAAACAATCACAATTTGTGCTCGTGCTCAGCGGGAATATCTGCGTGTCGGTGCTGGTCCTCTGCATCGGAGCGTTCGGGATCGTGCAGCAAGTCGGCGCGTATGATCGTCTCCTTGCCGATCACGCCGAGTTGAAGCAGGAACAGCAGAAGATCGAGGAAGACCTGGGACATCGCCAGCAACGCGAAGATGAACTGAAGGTGCTGGAATCCAAACTGGCCAGCCTCGATGAGAATCTCGTCGATTACAAATTCATCCCGTCGTTCCTGCAACAGATCCAGACGACTACGTTGAAGACCGGCAATGTGCTGCAGAATTTGCAGCCGCGTGAAATCCGGCCGCTCGATCTCGCCAGCAGCGCGCTGCTTAAACAGATGAACCCCGGTAAAGCGGAGGCAAAACCACCAGAGGATGCCAACGCCAATCCGGATAACGCCAATCCCGACGACGCGGCGGCTAAAAAACCGAAGGTGAAAGCCAAATCCCCCTATCAGGTGCAATCGTTGTCGCTGGATATTGCCGGCACGTACCCCAGTGTCATGCAATACCTGGATGCGTTGCACGAATTTCGCAAAATGATATACGTGCGGATCGTGAACCTGAATCCCCGCCAGCAAAACAAGCAGGGATTATCGCTATCGGCGCATATCGAAGCCGACCTCATCATCATTCCCGATCAGTTCCGCCCGGAGAATGAGGTGGCCAAAGGATTGGAAAGGGGGCAGCCATGAACCTGACCAAACAAACACGCGATGGCCTCCTGTTGGGAGGCGCGCTGCTGTTGTTGACGATAGTCGCCGTTTTCACCTTCAAGGGAGGGGATAACACCAATCCCCCACCCGCGGCGGCGCCGACAGCTAACTCCAGCGACGAGAACGCTGCGCCGGCAACCGGACAAAATGCCGTGGCGCCGCATCATACCGCACGCACCGGCCAGGTGGCCAATGCGCGGGGAAGCGCCACCGCGCTGACCGTCGCCAACGCGGACGCAAGTGCGACGGCACGGACGCTCCCGCTCCGGCATGCGCCGATCCATGCGGTGAAAAGTGACACCGCCAATCCGCTCGCTTGGGTACGCTCCGAGCGACTGCCGAACCTGATCGCCGAGGTACGCGGTGGACGGGATCCGTTCAAGGATCTGCGCTTACCGCCCCCGGCTCCACCGGCGTCGTCACCCATTCCGGCGAGAGGCGACAAGGTCAATCCGCTGCCGCTGTCTGAACCGAAAGTGCGCAGAAACGTTCCGCTGGACGGCGTGGAACTCGCGGAGTTGCAGAAAGCCTATGGCCAGGCCGGACTGGCGGTGACGGCCAGTGCGAGTGCGGCCCCAGGGATCGTCACGCTGGCCGGGACGAAATCCGACTTGATGCACGCGCTGGATATCCTGAAAGAGCAGCAAGCCCTGGCGATCCCCCCCTTCGTTCTGGTGGGGGTGATGGTGATGAACGGGCATCGCAATTATGCGCTCATCACCGCCGGGAACAAACAATATGGCGTATACGAGGGAGAATCGCTCCCCGACGTAGGCTGGACAGTCCATCGAATCACCTCGACCGGCGTGATGCTTGTTAGAGGGACTCAGAATCTACAGCTACGATTAGCAGGAGGTAAAGTCTCATGATCGTAAGCACTCTCTCGTCGGCGAGTCGTTGGCAACGGCTCATGCTGGTCACGGTGCTGCTCGCGCTTACGGTGGTCGGGTTCGCCGTCCCCGGGCAATATAAGATTGGTTCGCTCAACTTCTATAACGCCGAAATTACCCTGGTGTTGAAGTCGTTGGCGGATCTGAGCGGGGCGAATATCGTGATCGGTCCGGCGGTGAAAGGCGCCATTACCATCCGCTTGAAGGATGTCACCGTCGAGCAGGCGTTAACCGACATCACGAAAATGGCCGGCCTGGTCTATTCCGTTTCGGATGGCGCGTATTTCGTCAACACTCCCGACGCCCTGCATGGGGAAGTCGCGGCTGACGAAGCGCACGCGGTCATTACGCCGCACTATCTCACCCCCGCCGACATTATCTCCGCCCTGGGGGTCGCGTATCGCGATCTGCAGGCGAAAGAATTGGTGGGACGGCGCGTCGTGATCTCCGGCACCGCCAAACGGCTGGCGAGTGCGGAGGCATTCCTTAAGGAAATCGATGTGCAGACGGGCGGCATTTCGCGCGAAATGACCGCCGAACAAGGGTACCTGGTGGTGACGCTCAAAGCCGTCGCGCAGTCCGATGTGAATACGGTGCTGGGCGCCGCCTACAAAGATGTCACGGTGACCGCGCTGCCAGACCGTAAAAAAGTGGTGCTGACCGGTGAGCGGGGGCGCGTCAACGCGGCGAAGGCGCTGCTCGACGAGATCGATGTGCCGGTGATGTCCATGCCCGGCATGATGGACACGGCGCCGGGCAGTCCGGTCGAAAAAACCTACACCGTCAAGAACGTCGTCCCCTGGCAAGCGAAGAAGTATATTGAAAATACCTTTCAGGGACAGGGATTGACCGTCACCTTCGCCCCGGTTGGGCGGTATTTAGAGACGAGTGGCCCGATGACGCTGGAAATGCCGGTGGGGCAATCCGCCACCGCGCCCACCGCCGGCAACGAGACGAAAACGGTAGCGCCGGTGGCGAACGCTTCAACGCAATGGGAAAGTCGCGACCTGATTTTGCGTGGCGCGGCCAACGTGGTTGACAACGCGCTCGCGAACCTGGCCAAGATCGATGTCGAAGTGCCGGTCGTGGAAAAACGCTGCGTCGTCAAGCATATCTTTCCCTCGCAGGCGATCGCCTATGCCTATGAACTCTATAACTCACGTGGGCTGGTGATAATTACCGCGCCGATGACCGCCGCGAAAGTGACGAATATTGTCGGTTCCGGTAAAGATATGATGGCCAGCGTGAACGGCGCCGCCCAACTCGGCACTATCGTGCGGATGGAAAAAGGCAAGTTGAATGTCGCCGAACCGATCGGCGATATCATCCTGCGCGGGCCGGAAGAGATTGTGAAACAGGCGCTCGGTTCAGTTGCCGATATCGACGTCGGGCCGGATCGCGTGGATAAGGTGATCAGTCTGCGCTTCTTATTGGTCTCCGACGCGAAGAAACAAATGGAAGACCTGTATGGTCGCGACGGGCTCCAGGTGATCATTGCCCCGGGTCGGCGTGGCGATTCGCCGGCGTCGGTGACCGGCGCCACGGCGCCAACTAGTGGCGGCGCTGCCGGGGGCAGCAAACCCAACGACCCGGGCGAAGTCTATGACCTGGTGTTGCGCGGTCCGGATACCGTGGTCGCCTCCGCGGTGCAGATGATCACCTCGCTGGATACCGAACCGGCGCAAATCTCGATCAAAGCCGAAATTGTCAGCATCAATTCGAGCGAGATGGAAAATCTGGGTGTGCAATGGGGCGGCGTTTCGGGCGGTATCCCGACGCCGGGCACCACCAGCACCAACCTATCGGAACAGCAGACGGGTGATCCGCTGCAGTTCGGGCGCATCGTCCGCGACCCGCTGACGTTGAATATGACCCTGAACGCTCTGGAGACGAAATCCAAGGCGAAAGTGGTCAATCGCCCCGCGTCGGTGGTGAAAAATGGTCGCACCTCGACCATTCACGTCGGTCGCGTGACGTATTACGAGACGCTCACCGGCTACGATCAGACCGGCAAAGCGATCTTTAGCTCGAATTCGTTGAATACCGGCATCACCCTGCAAGTCCGGCCGCTGGTCTCACCGGACGGTGTGATCACGCTGGAGATTGCCTCTGATGTGGCGGATGACCCGCAGTTCATCGTGGGCGCGTCGGGTGCCAAGTTGCCGTTCTTTGATGAGAGTTCCAGCACCACCGTGGTGCAGGTGCGCGATAACGAGACGCTGGTCATCGGTGGATTGATGCAGAATATGCAGTCGGAAGTCCAACAGAATGTGCCGGTGTTGAGTCGTATCCCGCTGCTGGGGCATCTGTTCTCCAACAAGGAGACCAATCCCCACCGGCAGGAACTGCTGATCCTGGTCACGCCGCATATTTTGCCCACGGGCGCTGTGAAGGTGCCGGCCGTCGTGAGCACACCGAGCACAAAGTAATTGGAGGACACGTCCATGACGATCATACGCAAATTGAGCTGGGGTTTCCTGATCGGGATCGTATTGGGGCTGGCAGGCTGTTATGGGCCCTCGCCGGGATTGAGTCCGGTCATTTCGTTCACGTTCCCGGATGATACCACGCTGCCCAATCTCCCTTCGGGCGGGTTGGTGCACATTAAAGGCGACGCCACCACCGGCGACTCGACCAACAATCCGATCACCAGCTATCAGTGGACGCAGACGCCGGCGAATGCGGGAACCTTCTCCAGTCTGAGCACGCTGGAAACCACCTGGCGCGCGCCGACCTTGAAATCGACGGATCAGCCGCTCAACGTGACCATCACGTTGACGGTGAAATCGCTCAAAGGTGGGAAAGCGGTCAAACCGGTCAACCTGATCGTGGCGCCGCCCAGCGGCGCGAACGTGACGCTGGACCTGACAGCGATGAACGCGGAAAATCCCGCGACAATCAACCTGCCGTTGATCGAAGTCGGCACCCAGTTGTTGATCAAAGGCGCCGCGACCGCCACCGACCCGATCAATAATCCGATCAGCGTGCTCTGGTCAGTCAGTCCGAATACCGCCGCAACGATTAACGGCGCGGCGAACTTCTCGGCGGTGGTCATCCCCACCACACCCGGCCCGTTCACGTTGACGCTCACGGTGACCACCTTTAGCGGACAAACTTTCCAGCGCAGTCTGGCGCTGGTGGCAGTGGCGGCGGGAACTATCGCGGCCACGAATCCGTCGCTCGTGTGGGATTTCACCAATATGAATCAACCGGGGTCGATCCAGTTACCGAATGCCGCGAGCGGCGCAACCTTGCAATTGCTCGGGAAAACCAACTCGGCGAATCCCACGGATCCCATCACCAGTTTCCAGTGGACAGCCAAGACCAGCGATACCCGGCAACTGCTCGGGAGCTTCACATCGCCCACGACGTTCCCATCGAGCTGGCATGCGCCGGTGATTCCCTCCACGCAATCCGCGGAGATAGTCACCTTGACCTTGACGATGACCACCGCGAGTGGTGTGACTTCGAGCATGCCATTGACGGTGGTGGTGCTGCCGCAAGGCACGACGCTATAGCGATTTCAGGTGTCGGGTAGCAGGCGACCGCCCGCGACCTGAAACCCGAAACCTGAACACCGCCTGCCGCGCGGAGTTTCCGCGACCCGTGCGGCCGTCGATCATTTTGCCCCCGGATGCTGGCATCCGGGGGCAACTCACCGTATCACGGGGTAATTAACGATATGATGCGACACCGACCGTTCGGGCAAGTGATCAAGGAAATCACCCAACTGACCGAAGAAGACATCACCCAGGCGTTGCAAGTGCAGCGCGGCACGCACGAACCGCTCGGGCAGTTGATGGTGAAGATGGGATTGATTACCGAACGCGACCGTGCGCGCGCGCTCGGTCGCCAATGGGGCATTCCCTTCGAGGAGATCAACGCCGATTCCATCGATCCCGAAATTGTGAATCTCATTCCCCGGCATCTTATTCACCGCTACCGCGCGCTCCCCATCGCCCGGCAAGGGAACCGCATTACGGTGGCGATGAGCAATCCGCTCGATATCTTTACCATCGACCAGTTGCGGTTGGTCACCGGGTTGGAAGTCGATGTCGTCATCACGGTGGAAGAGGAGTTGAATAACCTCATCACCAACATGATGTCGTCGGGAGATCGCATCAATGAAACGATCAAACGCGTCGTCGATGAAGTCTCCGGCGACAGTGAACTGAAATTTACCGAAAAGAAGCGGGAAGAAGAAATCTCCATCGATCAATTGCGTGAATTGGTCGATGACGCGCCGATCATTCAACTTGTCAATATGATCATTCGCCAGGCCCTGACCGATAAAGCGAGTGACATCCACATTCAGCCGGAAATCAGCCGGGTGCGCGTGCGTTATCGCATTGACGGCATGTTGCAGGATGGCACGGTGGTGCCCAAGCAGGTGCAGGCGGCGTTGATCTCGCGCATCAAAGTCATGGCGGAGATGGATATCGCCGAGAAACGCGCCCCCCAGGACGGCCGCATCTCGCTCATCATGAACAATCGCGAGTACGACCTGCGCGTCTCCACGCTGCCGGGAGCGCAGGGGGAAAAAGTGGTGATGCGCGTACTCGATAAGAGCGGCATCTCCCTGCAACTGAGCAAACTAGGCTTTCCTTCCGCGATGTCCGAGCAATATGAACGGCTCATTCATCGCAGTTACGGCATCATGCTGGTCACCGGTCCCACCGGCTCCGGGAAATCCACCACCCTGTATGCCACGCTCAATACGCTCAACGATCCGGAAAAGAATATCCTCACCGTGGAAGACCCGGTCGAATACCAGTTGCCCGGTCTCACCCAGACGCAGGTGAATGTGCGCGCGGGGATGACCTATGCGAATGTGTTGCGCAGTATGCTGCGCCAGGACCCCGATATCATTCTTGTCGGCGAGACGCGCGACAAAGAAACCGCCATCGTCTCCATCGAAGCCTCGCTGACCGGTCACCTGGTGTTTTCCACCTTGCACACCAACGACGCGCCTGGCTCGGTGGCGCGCTTGACGGAGATGGGCATCGAACCGTTCCTGACCGCGTCGGCGGTCATCGGCGTGCTCGCGCAACGCCTGGTGCGCAGCATCTGTCCGCGCTGCAAGGAAGCCTATACCCCGCCGTCGGAAGCGTTCCGGCGCTTGAATCTGCCGGTGGAAACGGATAAAGTGAGCTTTTACCGTGGCGCGGGATGTCAATTCTGCCGTAATACGGGGTATAAGGGACGCATGGGGGTCTTCGAGTTGATGGCGGTGGACAATGAAATCCGCGAACTGATCCTCCAACGCGCACCCACCCACGTTCTGCGCCAGGCCGCATTGGAAGCCGGCATGATTTCCTTGAAACAGGACGCCATGCAAAAGATTCTCGAAGGTCTCACCACCATGGAAGAGGCGTTGCGGGTGATTTATTCGGAATAAAGCAGAGGTGACCGTTCAGGCCACGCTTTCCAGAGCTTTTGTGTAGACCAAGCCAGAACGGTTACAAGCAGAAAACGACACGAAAACTGTCTGCCGATATCCGGCTACCATACGGCAACTTGTAGCCGGTATCCAATATCCTGTATCCTGCACCCGGTATCCTGCATTTAAGAGGTAGCCGTCATCGCCGTTCGCATCCTGGTCACCACCATCATCTGGCTCCCGCTGCTCGCGGTGGGTATTCTTGCCTGCTTCCCGCTGGCGTTGCCGTTGGTGCGCACGTTGCCGGTGGAAGAATCTGCGCAGGCACAACGAGCCCCGTCCTGGTTCGTCGTGGTAATCGGAGTCACACTGGCAGTGCTGGCCACCCTGGCGCTTCATTTGATGCCGCCGGAAGGCGACCAGTTCTTCATCGCCTGGCCGCACGGTGGCGCGGTGCTGATGATCGATGCCTACACGCTGTGGGCCACCGCGCTGCTGGGAGGCGCGCTGGCGGTAGGCGCCTGGGTGCCGGCTGCCCGGAGGAGCGCACCGGAAGCCGTGATCCCGTCACTGCTGGTATTGGCGCTCACCTGGTTTTCGCTGCTGATGCTCTACAGCGTCAACCTCCGCGGCACCCGCTTCTGGTGGCTGGCGCTCACCGCCGGCGTCATCGGCGGCTGGGTACTGCTTTATCGCCCGCGGTGGAACTGGCAGGAGTTGGAAGTTCCGCTGGTGTTGGCGCTGGCTGGTCTGCTGGGCGCCATCGGCTTGGGGTGGTTGAGCGCGATGGCGCCGCACGATACCTTGACGAAGATCTGGAGCGCCCTGCTCTTTACCTCGCCGATATCCACCAATTCCGCTCTGCTCCTCATCGTGCTGGGCTGGCTCGGTCCGGCGGTGTATCTCCCCTGGTGGTGCTGGATGCGCCGGGAAGAGCAGGCGATGATCTGGCTGCCCTCCGCACTGCTCTTCACGCTGGTCGGGTGTTTCACGCTGATCCACCTGCTCTTTCTCGCCTTTCCCGCCGAGAATCCTTCCCTTTCCAATATGGCGCATCTCGAACATCTGTTTCTCATCAAACGCTTGCTCGGGTGGATGCTCATCTGGGGATTTATGGCGCTGCTGACCGGGGCGGGCTGGCTGGGTTATACTGCATTCATCAAGCCACAGCAGGAGACGGGAGCGTTGCGCCCGCTCGCGCTGGTGGCCGCCGGCATGCTGTTGCTGGGCTTTTCCATTGGCCTGCAATCACCGTGGCAGCAGCAAGGCATCATCGGCTTGCTCTGGCTGCAACTCACCTGGACGGGCACGGTGGTCATCTGGCTCTCGGCGGGGGCGTTGTTGCCGGCGCTGGCGCTTCAGGAACGGGGGGAACGCGGAATCGTGCTGGCCGCGCTGTGGATTTCGCTGGCTGCGCTGGTCGCGCTGCCGCCCGGTCCCGGCTTTTACGGCCTGGCCGCTTTGTGGGAAGCCATGGGGCAATTCGATGCGCCGCGCGTGCTGGTGGTCTTGGCGCTGCTGGTGAGCGGGCTGTCCGCCGGGTTCATGCTGCCGCGCTGGGCGCTCCGCCAGTATGCGCGCTTACCGCGTCCCGGCGTCGGCTGGGGCATCATCGGCCCTTTCGCCGTCGCTTTCGTCCTCGTCGCCTGCGGCCTCCTCGCCCCTCGCCTTGGCCCGGTCATGAACCTGATCCGCGAGAGTTTGCTGCAAACGGTGAATTAACTGGTGTCTCTTGGGAGTGCGGCACCGCAGTGCCGCTTTGGTATCACGAACCGGACATTGCATGTCGAAAACGCTGGTGTTGTAAAATGACCCTGGCGCAAGAACATCCGCGCGAGCAGATTAGTCAATCGCAGAAAAATCCCCATTCGTCCTCAAACGACCATCCGTTCCGTGTCTACTCCATGCCGGTATCCTGATGAATCCCGACTGGGTGAAATCTGTCGATAGTGCTCCCCTGCGGTCAGCAACGGTTATTCATGACAAATGACCCGGTAGAACTGCCCCCTACCCTCAATAGTACTTAACTTTTTTAACGTTTCACCTTTTCCTTATTGACAATAACGTTAACTCTATTGTACTGTGCACTTGGGCAGGCTAGCAGTAAGACCACTGGCTCACCTTACCGACCTATCACCCATAAAGAAAGGAATCGTAACATGAACCTATTTGCGTTTTTCCGGTTGATTGCTCACCGGTCCAAATGCCGGCAGATGTTGCTCGGCGTGTTGCTGGTCTGCTGCCTGGCGCTGCAAGCGCTGGCCGTCACCGGGCCCGGCGATTGGTCGATGTTCCATCACGACCGCCAGCACACCGGACGCAGTCCGTTCATCGGTTCTGCCCTCCCCTCGTTGAAATGGCATCTCTTTGCCACTAAAGGCGCCGTCGTTTCCTCTCCAGCCCTCGGAGCGGACGGCACCATCTACGTCGGATCAAATGACCAAAACCTGTATGCGCTCAATGCGGACGGCTCCCAGAAGTGGGCCTTTCCCACCACGGGAGTGATCTACGCTTCGCCGGCCATCGGGGCGGACGGCACCGTCTATATCGGGTCAACTGATGGCAACCTCTACGCCATCAACCCGGACGGCACGAAAAAATGGACCTTCAATACCAATAGCCCTCTTTACGCCTCTCCGGTCCTCGGGACGGACGGTAGCATCTATATCGGCGCGCTTAACTATAAGTCAGCCGCCTATTGCGGTCAATTCTATGCCATCAATCCGGATGGGTCGCAAAAATGGGCTTCCGCGGTGAACGGTGGGTTCTATTCCGCCGCGGCTATCGGGACGGACGGCACCATTTATGTCGGCTCGTACGACGATAACCTCTACGCCATCACTCCGGACGGCACGCAAAAATGGGCCTTCGCCACCGGAAGTTACATCAACGCCTCCTCCCCGGCCATCGGAGTGGACGGCACCATCTATGTCGGGTCAGAAGATGCCTATCTTTACGCGGTCAATCCGAACGGCACGCAAAAATGGACGCTGACTTGCGGTGAAAATGCCGCCAATTCTCCGGCTATCGGGGCAGATGGCACCATTTACGTCAGTTTGAGCGGCAAACTGACGGCCCTTAACCCGGACAGTACGAAAAAATGGGCGTTTGACACGAAAGGTTATTCCTATGGCGGGGCAGCCATCGGCGCGGACGGCGTTGTCTATGTCGGCGTGGACACTAACCTCTTAGCCGTTAACCCGAATGGGACACAAAAATGGATCGTGGCCACCGGAAACGCGGTGGAGTCCTCCCCGGCCATCGGCGCGGACGGTACCGTTTATATTGGCTCGGATGATTCCTGTCTGTATGCCATCGGTCCCTCGTCGGCGCCGATTCTCTCGCTGACGAAAAGCGTCACGCCCGCGTATCCCAGGCCCGGCGATACCGTGACTTATACGCTGAATTGCGCCAATCTCAGCTCAACGGCGGCATCCAATGTGACCATCACCGACAAGTTGCCGGCCGGACTCACCTTTGTGAGCGGCGGCACGTTCAACGCCACCTCGACCACGGTAACCTGGTCGCTCGGGAAGCTGAATGCACTGGCCACCGCGCAGGCGGTGACCTGCATCGCGACCGTCAATGCTGATGTGGCTAACGCCACCAATATCGCCAATACCGCTGTTGTCTTCTGCACGGAAGTGCCCACCCCGGTGGTGAGCAACGCGGCCGGCTTGACGGTATATCTCTTAACCCTCACCCCCACGGCGGGCACCAACGGTGTCATCAACCCCAACGTGCTGCAATATGTCAGCTATGGCAGTGCGTTCACCTTTACCGCGACGGCCAATGCCGGCTATACCGTCGACAGTTGGAGTCTGGATGGCACCCCCGTCCAACTCGGCGGCGCCGGCTTGACGCTGCGTAACATCATCACGAATCATACCGTGAAGGTCACCTTCAAGTTGCCCACCAGTGCGGGACCGAAGCGCGGCGACTGGTGGATGTTCCATCACGACGCCCAACACACCGGACGCAGTCCCTTCATCGGGTCGGCGGTACCGAAATTGAAATGGGCGTGCGTCACCGGCGATGCGATCTTTTCCTCTCCCGCCATCGGCGCGGACGGCACCATCTACGTCGGCTCGAATGATGGTAACCTCTATGCCGTGAATCCGAACGGCTCCAAGAAGCTGATGACCAAAATGAACATTGGGACCGGATATGGATCGAACGTTGGCTCGAACAGCCAGGTACAATCGTCACCGGCCATCGGCCTGGATGGCAATATCTACGTCGGCGCGGGCAATACGCTCGACGCCGTCACGGCCACCGGCGGTGTGTTGTGGAGTTGGTGTAACACTCAATACATGAATTATTTCCCGGCCATCGCCTCACCGGTTATCGGTGCGGACGGTAAAGTGTATGAGTGCTGGGAACAAGAGCAAATCCACGCCTTTACCGCCGCAGGCAAGGTGGCGTGGAATAACAGCAACTGGGGGGGCGGTGACTCGTCACCCGTGCTGGGGACCGATGGCACGGTGTATTTTTCCGGGATATTCGGAGGCATCATGGGATGTGGTCCGACCGGCACGGCAATCTGGAATGCTGAAACCGGGCCAACCTCGATCTCCTCGCCGGCCATCGGCCCCGATGGCACCCTCTATGTCGGCGCGGGTGACGGCAGTCTGTATGCCGTCAATCCGGACGGCTCGATCAAATGGACCTTCCTCACCGGCGCATTCATTGCCTCTTCACCCGCCATC
>Ga0209697_10001281_pt1 | contig 39208 bp, 39 predicted proteins | sample AliMusrvi5mmetaG_FD_184115 | JGI IMG/M metagenome (GOLD analysis project Ga0209697, IMG submission 184115) | Freshwater lake bacterial and archeal communities from Alinen Mustajarvi, Finland, to study Microbial Dark Matter (Phase II) - Alinen... | ecosystem: Environmental > Aquatic > Freshwater... | reverse complement strand
GTATCCTCCCGATTCTTGATATCAGGAGAATAGCAGATACATACGACAGAAAAAGTCATACTGAAAACACAAGCGCTCTATTAGAACGATTCAGGAAGGTTTTTGCACCGGAGGGTAGGATTTGCAGGGCGAATCCCCGTCCTTCTCTTATGTAGTAACGAACCTTCCTGGGCTTAGCTGCGGCTATAGCTTTTTCCGTGAATTGTTTACCCATTTTGCTTCCTTTTCGTGTTTCCGTTTTGTTTCCGTTTGCTGTTCTCAATGGCCCTTTTGTTTCCGTTTTGTTTCCGTTTTGTGGGTGGCAACAGCAGAGAAATAGTGAAACACCTAGAAAGAAAAATAGAATAAATAACGATATAAGTCAAGTAGATACACGAAGGATATGAAGCAGAATGAAAAATTGGGAACACCGTAGAAACAATGAATTGTCAGCTTCCCAAGCTGAAGGTCGCGGGTCCGAATCCCGTTTCCCGCTCCAATAAAATCAAGGACTTAGCCATCATGGTTAAGTCCTTTTTTCTTACCTCTGAGACTTTTGTTTCCGTTTTTGTTTCCGTTTGGCATTGAAATGATGTGAAATAATCTGAGACAGTATGAAAAACTGGCAAACAAAACGGAAACAAAACGGAAACAACAAATTCAAGTTATGGTTCAACAAGCCGCTGTCATGGGGGTATTGTTGATTGCGATGAAATTCTGCATAGGTTCCGGGAGCCTTGCTTTTTTTGAACCAAAATTGGTCATGATACTCCGCACCCTGCCTCCAGCCGCACCAGCATCAGTCCAAAGTTGTGACTAACTTTGAGATTCCTGATAGCGTCTTCCATACTTAACCCGTATCCCCTCACGGTGCGGTTCTCAATCTTTTCGGCGCGGTAGCAGAGTTCCTCATTATCCCAGTTGACGTTGGCTTCCAGCTTGTTCGATGGACATTGTGGCGGGTGGACATAGTCTGGGTAATCCTTGAGCTTGAGCATCCTCACATAGCATCCTGGAAAGTCCCGCCGTACGGCATCCAGCACCGGACCATCAGCATATTCCCTGATAGCATGTCCAGCATCCCAAATGTCGAATTCCCATCCTGCGCACCATTTGGCAAAGGAGAGTGATCGTCTGGAAAGGTAGGAAGCCAGAACTGGAGGTACGGAATCCTTTGCCGGTCGGCCTCGTTTCCCCTGATTGATTATCCGATGTTTTACAAGAACAGCGTGCGCGTAATCAGCCTTTTTGGAACCGATAATTCTGGTGATTTCGACAACGGAGAACCCATTTCGGTAAGCTATACAGATATGACCCTCGACCTGATCGAAGAGTTGCTGATGTCCGGATAGAACATGGAAGCGATAAGCAATGATGGCATTCTTTGATGGCATGGTGCGAGCCTTCCTAAAGTCTGTTATAGATCACATTTATTTCATAAATGTATATAGAGAAATTCCCGGCTGGTTTGCTTCGGATATATTCCACTTTCGGATGCTTTTCTGGGTACATTTTTGTTAGCCCTTTTAGGGACAAATATGGAGCCATCATTTCTTTTCTCAAGACGGTTACCATCCATCTTCCGATTTTTTCCGGGACTACTTCAGAATTTTTTCCATAACATCACAACAAGAGTCTTTTGCCAGATTGAAGGTAGATGATGGAGAATCGCGCCGTGCTTTGGGAACTGAATCCCGGAGGGGCACAACCGGATGAACTTTATGTGTTGGCTGCAAAGATGAAGCATCGTCTCTGCTCATGAGGTCGAGCACCTGTACTCCCTTCTCCGATGCGAGGAAATATTTTAGTGCTTCATGGGTGAATGCCGCCTGCTTCCTGTTTTTCCGTAATCGCTCAAAAACCTCAACGATGGCTGGATCGTATGTGTTGAGCTTGATGGTGTACTGGGGCATATCAAGCTCACTTCCCGCCGGCAAGTGACAGAAAGCCCCTTGCATTGGCAAATTCAGGCTCGGGAAGGATAACGACTTCGATGTTTTTGGCCGGGAATCCATCCTTGAGCAGAGCGGCGCCACCGCCGAACAGCAGCACTCTATCAAAATCAGCATGCATCCCCACGTGTGCCTGCAATTCCCCCTGAATATCCCGGATGATATGCTCGATATATGCGACACCGGCTTCGTGGATTTCTTTGGTTACATCATGCCGCTCAAAGCCATACTGGAGATAGCCCTTTTCGATCAGGAAGGCAATTTCGACAGGAGTGAAGGTGCCTGATGGAGCAAGGCTTTTGATGCGTGGCAGCAGAAAACTCGTTGCCATCTGATAGACCCCGCGTTTGTTAAGGGTCTTGCCGTAGATGATCTGTTTCTTTTGGGGAGAGAACAACGTGAAGATGATAGTGTTGAATCCGATATCGATGCCGAGCACGTTTCCCGTTGGACGTTCAGGCAACGAGTCAAGGTAGTCCCTGAGTCCGCCGAGGCCTTGTGGGAATATGGCAACTTCCTTGACCGCGCCACCGGTCAACGACTTTGCCAGCGAGGGTACCGCCCCACCAGGTCTGTGCTGCTCTTGCCAAAATGAATATGGCAGTCCAACGGCAAGGAGTAAGTCTCCTGCGGTCACCGCTACCTTTTGGCAATGTTCGACGAAAACCGGGTAGTACCTGACCAGCTCTTCCATTGTTTTCAGGTAAGAAGAGCCGGATGACAACAGCGCTTCTTCCCCTATAAGCAAATTCTCCCCGTTGTAGCTGAAGGCAGAAACTACTCTCCCTTTACGCTCGTTGTAGATCCACTTCGCTGATGAGAAACCGAGATCACAAACCAGCACATCCATGAAAATCTCCTTTTTGGTGCAGATAATGGGAGATTCAATCCCCCTGCATAAAGAATCACGAAGGGGGGAAGGTGGACGGGGAACAAAAATGGTGCATTTTTTGGCGATCAGGCAACAAAAAACCGATTATGGCGACGATTATGGATTTGAAACCGTACCCAATATTGGATACTTAAATCCCGGATACCAAAATGGAACCATTTATGGCGCCATAGTCGGTAACGTGCTATCGAAGTCGACTTGGGTCGATGGTCCCCTCCATGACAAGTCCTTTGAGCCTTCTGTTTGCCCTGCCGAGAATGTCACGGATGTTTGCGACTGAACATCCAAAACGCTCGGCAATTTCGTAATTTGACAGCTTGCCTTCATCCGCAAGACCCAAGGCCAAGTAGAGGATTTGCCGTTCCTTCTCCGTAAGAAAATGAGAGACCGCGTTATAGATCGACTCTATGTTGGGCGTTTTTCTCTTTTTCCGTGGTCGTTGCTTTATGGAGACAGTATCGAGGTCAACCGAACAGAGATGTGAAGGTATCGAATTCGAACCATTCGAGCTGTCGTCGGGATTCGGAGTAAACAGGCTTATCTGCCTGCGAAATATTTTCCAGAAAGCCGCTTCAAAGGAGATATCCTTTGTTTTGACGCGCTGGGTGGCAATTATTGCTGCCTCGAAAGCCTCCTGCATGTAGTCGCACTCTTCGTATGGGGAAAAATTGCGATACTTGACAATGTTCCCCTTGATGACCGCCTCATTGTTTTTGACCCATTCAACCGCAGCAAAATGATCCATATACTCTCCTTTAAAATAAAAAAAAGCCGGCCTCGGAGACGTACTCCGATGACCGGCTTTGCCATGGCTCCAGGTGCAGAGCCTGGCCGTGCCAGGACGAAATTTATTGTTGAGGTTCAGCGGATTAAAGCCGGGTGATGAACTGCCTTCTGTCCGGTTTTAGGCGCACTGGTCCCTCCTGCATATTTATGCAGTAAAGCCCGAGTTTTTGTTCTACGAGGGGGAGTTACTTCAGCTTCACACCAAGGTATGAAGCAATGCGGATAATGTCCTCTGGTGAAGCGCTCTTTCTCAGATAGTCTTCAACCCTTCTCCGGATTCTTACGGTGTCCCACTCGGGACGAATCTGGATTCCGCAAATTTCGATCGAACCATTTTCAACTATTGAAACAGCCCGATCCCTGCTCGCCTGCTCTATGTCGTCGCTGTTAGGAATTCCGCTGACAAGAGAATACGTGCCTTCTGTACATGTGATTGTCTGTCTTGTTCGCCGTAGATACGAAATAACGGTTTTCATTGCTTCATTCGGGAATGAGAACTTCATCTTTCTTCCTGCCGATCAATCAAACGCTCCTCCTTTATTGGTTAAAAAAGGTTATAATATGGTTAGAGGGCTGTGGAAAACTTTGTAATATCTCTAAACCATTTACGTTTTAAGAATGTGCCGGTCGGTCAAAGGTCAATGTTCCGGTCGGTCAAAGGTCAATAAATCAGTCGGTCAAAAGTCAATAGCAGTAGGTCAAAGGTCAATATCGGGTCGGTCATAGGTCAATAGCCGGTCGGTCAAAGGTCAATACCTCCTTTTGACCACCACCAGATCCTCCTTGAATTCCCATGTTTCCAGGAATCCGATAGTGCCGAGTAGGTCGAGAGCCTTCTTCAACTCGACTTTGAAATGCTTCGTGCTCATTTCCGAACCGCAAAGCTTCACCAGGGTTGCAAGCTTCACCGGGTACGGTTGGCGGTGACTGGCCCAGTAGCCAAAGAGTTTCGAGGCAATGCCATCGGGTAGTGATTTTCTGAGCTCCCAGTTCATTCTCGTAAGGAACTCCTCATCGAACAGAAGCCGCATCTCCTCTCCGACCCAAACCTGCCAGCGTGACAGATTCTCGTTTTGCTCGTTTCTGGATCTGAACTTGTGAATTAGCGAGACACTGATGAAGCAATCCAGACGCTTCGATTGGATCCGTATCGCCGTCGCCTGCATGCGGCTGAAACAGATACGGAGTCTCTCGTAGTTTTGTCCTTTCATCGGCCATCCCAGCGACTTGATAAAGGAGTAGGGGGTGAACTCGACACACTCGCCGAGTGGGAGCTTCTTTATCAGATGTATGAGGTGCAGCCAGACCAACTCATCATCCTGACGCAACTCTTCTCCGCGATAGATGACCTGTCCATCGCCGATCAAGGCTATTTCAATGTCCTTCATGAACATCCGCGGCTGCTTACGGTTACGGCAATTGAAAAGGGCCGATCTCAGGATTTCATTCGGCATCGCCCGTTGTCCCTCCGGCCAGTCAGGAAGGTATTTAGGCATGGCGGCGATGCTTGCCAGTATCTGCTCAAATGATTCGCTGATCTCGGCTGCGTTGGAGTTGAAACGGATGGAGCCGTCTGTATGGGGACTGTATTTGTCGTGCAACAGTTATCTCCTTCGTCAGTTGCCGGTCGCACTGGCAGAGTCAATAATTTGAGGTACCTCCTTCTTCTCGTCTAACCAGGCTTCAACCTCTTCGCGCCGCCACCGTTTGCAGCCCAAAAGAATCACAGGCTTGGGAAAATTCTTATGTCTCTGTATTCTCCAGAGTGTTGCCCTCGATATGTTCATGAATTCCATAAGGTCACGTTGTCTCAACAAAGCGCTCATTGTCTTGCCTCCGTTCGAAATGTTTCCTGCTATTTAAATAATCACGAAGGGGGGAAGTCAGCAGTGACAACACATGCGGTAAAAGTGTGATAACCATACGAAACAGAAGGGAATTATTTTTTTAAATCCTTATCTCATCAAGCCGTAGTTGCCGGTACTCAAATCCTGCCCATTAGAAATATCGACCAGTTACCAAAATTACGCACACCATCTCGGCAGACAGTCCCGATTTCCCGGACATGTTTTTTTCTCCAGCTCACCGCAATAACCTTCCCCCCCTCGTGATTATCTAGGTGAGCGAATAATTTTGGAGGTCTCATGCAGGGAAAACTTTCCATTGCCGGACTCGTACTACTCATCCCTTTGGCAGGTAATGCCTCGGAAATAAAACAGAGGCCCTTGGCATTTTCCCCTGGTGTAACGCTGGCCCAGGAAACCGACACTTTTGTTGTCTGTTCAAATTGTCCCGATGATCATCTCTCGATACTCCCTGCACCGCCCAAACTGGCGTTGCGTATGAGCATTGATGAACCCAGGCCGGTTCAGCCGGTTACCGGTAATCCGGAGGTAAAACCAAAATCCAGCCGTGTGATGGGGAATGTCTCTTGCTCTGCGGGAGCAATTCATTTTCCATTTGACAGTGCGGAGATAACGGAAAAGGAGCGATCAAAGCTTGATGAACTTATCCGGAATATCCCGGTCGGCGTCGTTGCCAATCTACGGGGCTACACCTGTGATCTGGGCAGCACTGCTCACAACATGAGCCTGTCGCTCACAAGGGCAATGGAGGTTGCTTCATACCTGAAAGAGAAAGGGATATCGGTGGGGAAAATGGAAGGTCTGGGCAAATGCTGTCCGGTGTCAAACGACAAACAGCTCAACAGGCGTGTTGAGATAACCACGCAAAACAAGGAGGAATAGTGAGAATTCTGAAGAAAAAGAAACTCCGGATCGGAGGCCTGATATTGATCGTAATCATGACGGCGGGTATTGCCAGCGCGAACGAGAACCTTAAACCCGAGGTGGACAGCCTCAAGAAGAACTTCCCAAACCTGAGAGTGGACAACGTCAAAGAATCACCGATTAAAGGGCTTTTTGAAATCGTTGCCGGAAACCAGGTTTTCTACTTCAGCCCGGATGGTTATCTCATGTTCGGCGAGCTTTGGTCAAAAGATGGCAAAAACCTGACCGCGGAAATGCGGGAAAAGGTTCTCGCCGAGAAAGTGAAAAGCATCCCGTTGGACAAGGCCCTCAAAATCGGCTCCGGCCCGCGTCAGGTTATTGAATTCACTGACCCCGATTGTCCCTTTTGCCGAAAGGTGGACGAATTCCTGGCAAAACGGACGGACGTAACCCGCTACGTATTCTTCTTTCCTCTCAGACAGATCCATCCCGATGCTGAAAAAAAGGCACGCTACATCCTGTCGCAGATGGACAGGGAAAAGGCGCTGCGGGAAGTAGTGAGCGGAACCCTGGATGGAAAAGCGCTGCCGGAAACCGGAAACCATGACGCCATGCTGGAAGAGATGGAGAAAGTCGCCAAGGACATGGGAGTCCGTGGCACCCCTGCACTCTGGATCGACGGCACGGCCGTCAATGGAGCAGACATCCTCCGTATTACGGCTCTGCTGGAGGGGAAGGAGGTGCAACGATGATGGAGCGCAGTTAGAGGCGAGAAACTTTGAACAGAGACATTAACCAGCCGACCAAGGAGGAGCAATACGTAATGAAAAATCATCGGACCAACAAAATATCTCTTATGGCTGCAGTAGCTGCCATCTTTACCTTCTTCGCAACCCAGGCCTTGGCCATTACCGCACCGATAGCCGGTTCATTCGGTTACGAGGCGTACAACTTCCTGGTTACCACGGTGTTGAAGGGGCCGTTCGGCGCCATAGCCGCCATTCTTCTGTTCCTGGTAACAATCATCCTTTTTGTCCAGCAAAAGATCGTCCCGGCCGTTGTCTGCCTGACAGCAGCAATAGTTCTTATCAATACGTCAAACATGATCATTGCCCTGGGTGCTGTCTACTAATACCGGCTTTGGGGGGATGGTCTCCCCCCAAAGCAACTATCACGTATCTCACCATGGCTGTCAGGAGTATATCGCATGATTGAAGTCCGCTTTCCCCAGTACCTTAACAAACCGTTCCAGGTCCTCTTCTTTGAACCTGACGACATGGCTTTTCTGGTCGTTGGATACATTCTTGCGCAAAAGTTCGGCGGAATCTTCTGGTCTGTAATGTTTCTGCTTCCGTGGGGATATAGCCGTCTAAAGAACAACTATCCGAGAGGCTTGCTGCGCCACACGCTCTATTTTATCGGGATTGCGCCGCTTAAACGCTATCCGCACTTTTTTCAGAACAAGTTTATCGACTGAACGGAGACAGGAGTGGAACTCAAGTTGTTTACCAGCAAAGCTGCTAATACCTTTGCCGAAAATCGGATGCTTAAATTCACCATACTGGTCCTTTTGGCAGCAGTCCTCATTCTTTCCGTCTGTGTTGTTACGGCAATGAATAAAGAACGGGTGATCCTGGTCCCGCCGGTTATCAATTCAAAAGTTGTGATCACCGGTGATCATGCAAACGAAGATTATCTACGGGAATTTACCCGCTACATCGTGAATCTTGCGCTTACATACAACCCCGCAAATGCCAGGAGCCAGTTCAGCGAACTGCTTGCCGTCTATGATCCGGCAGGCTTTCCCAACGCCAGGAAGGAATTGTATGAACTGGCCGACAAAATCGAGAACACCAAGGCCTCCAGCGCCTTTCACATACAGTCCATGACCAACAACCCGGAAAAGAATCAGGTTGAGGTGCTGGGAGCAAAAATGACCTATATCGGCGAAATGAAGGCCGACATCGTCCAAGCCTCTTACATCCTCGAATACCGGCTCGACAACGGGAAATTCATCCTCACCCGGCTCAACGAAAAATCGGCCGGAATAAACAACTCAAACACAAAGTGAAGGGGGCGCGATGTACAGGGCTCTGATAGTTGCAGCTTTACTGCTGCCTGCGATTGCCAATTCCGCGGAACGTGGCGCAATGGCTGCCGATCACGATGATGCAAAAAAGAAGATCTCAGTAGTGTCTGATCTGAAGGATGACGATGGGAGTCATGAAGCGGAATGGCCCTCGATCATCCCACCCGAGGTAACAACCAAAATACGTCTTTCCAGTTCCGATTTGAACCGTATTTCCTGCTCTTCAGAGATCAAGGATGCACTCACCTCCACCGAAAAAGGGGTGGTTATCAAGATAACCGGGAAAGACGCCTTCGTCAAATTCAAGGTGCTTAAACGAGGTGACAAACTGGCGTATTCCACCACTCCGACGGAACTCTACGTCGTGTGCGGTAATGATACCTACTCCATGGTTGCAGTTCCGCGGCGGGTTCCCTCCCAGACAATCAGGCTTTCCTCCGGGAAAGAGAGAAAGATCAAAGACAACGCGGCGCTCTATTCGGGCCTTCCTTTCGAAAAGATGATGCTGAAGGCTATCCAGGATGTCTATACGGAACAGATCCCCGAATCCTACACCGTTTTGAGAACGGACAAACGCATCGAAGTGTACAAGGAAGTCAGGATGGTGCTGAAACGGGTTGTGGATGTGGAAGGAGAAGGTCTCCGGATCAAGGAATATCTTGTGACTCTCAAAGACGGCCCCACGGAATTCAAGATGAACGAGAAGATGTTTATCCGGACTGAACTGGCGGAAAACCCGGTGGCGATCTCTCTTGAACGTCACATCCTGCGTCCGGGCGATACTACCAGGGCCTTTGTCGTAGAACAACGGGGTGAACGGCTAGGATTCTCCGGAAAACTGGAATCCGATCTGCCGGTTTTGGAAAACACGAAGCAGGATAGAAAAGCCTCTCCGGAAAAGGGCGTGCAGAAAGTCCCGATCGAAAAACAGGAGGGCGACGATGAAAAATAAGTTCAAAGCCTTCTGGGATAGACTGACTTCCAAGCAACGTCGCAGTTTAGTAATGGTAACGGTGGGTTTAGTTCTTATTGGTTTCAGTCTGTTGGGCTATCTTGCCACCAAGGAAAAGACGGTGCCTCAGGATACGAAAAGGTCTGTGAATCTGGCGCTTGAACCGAAACTTCTGGAGAAAAGCCAGTATCTCGAGAACCAGAAAGAAATGGCTCGTAAAGACGAGGAAAATCGCCAGCTCAAACAGCAGCTGGAGATAATGAAAAACAGCGCAGCAGGTGTTGGAAGTACACCCTCACCTGTCGCCTCTGCAACGCCAATTCCCGTCCAACCACCTGTTCCGGGTCAAGTTGTACAGGGAAGCGGACAGCAGTCTCACTCTGAAGCCGTTGCTGTCAACCGGAAAAGCGCCAAAGGATCTGGCGCCTTCTCTTCTCTTCCACCCCAGAACGTGAAGGGAACTCTCCCCCTGCCGCCATTGCCACCCATGCCAACAGGGGACCAATCCGGTCTGTCTGCGCTTCCTGCAGAAACGGAGATAGGTGATATTTCTCTCGTATCGAGTAGCGGTCAGATGAAACTTTCATCTTCTGAGGATAAAAAAAAAGAGCCGACAGCCATGTATTTACCACCTTCTTTCATGGAGGCGATTCTACTCAGTGGCTTGGACGCCCCTACTTCATCGGACGCTAAAGGTAACCCGGTACCGGCGCTCCTGAAGGTGAAGACGCCTGCATTTCTCCCCAATTCTGTCCGTGCCGATCTGAAGGGGTGCTACGTAATAGCGGATGGCAGAGGCAATCTTGCCACGGAACGTGCGGAGCTTTTGCTGGTTTCCCTGTCGTGTCTCGACCGGAAGGGAAGGGCGGTCATAGACCAGAAAGTAAAAGGCTTCGTGGTTGACCAGGACTCGAAGATCGGTCTCCGGGGCAGAGTGGTCGCCAAGATGGGGAGTATGATCGCCCGGTCCATGATAGCCGGCTTCTTTGGAGGGGTGGGAGAGGTGGTCAAGTCTTCTGCAACGACTACCGCAATAAGCCCGTTGGGAACTACACAGACGGTCAGCGCAAGTGACCTGGCCAAGGCCGGGGTAGGTAACGGCCTTGCCAACGGATTCAAAGATATCGAAAAGTTCTATATGGAACTGGCTCACCAGACCATGCCGGTCATTGAAGTTTCTGCAGCAAAACCTGTGACACTGGTGATCAGCGAAGGGGTGAACCTGGAAATAAAGAAACTTCGCAAAGGAGGCGTTAAGTGAAGAAAGCGCTCTATTCAATCATAGCAACGGGGTTTCTGTGTGGTTGTTCGTTGATCAACCCCTATCAAAGCGAATTCAGTTGTACTGATACCTTCAAGGGAAAATGTGCCTCGGTCCGCGAAGTGTACCTGGAGGATGCGGCTGGAAGTAAAAAGAACAGCGAGGTGCAAAGCAAGGTGGAAAATCCGGCGGCAAAACCTGGTTGCACAACCACGTACAATCGGGAGGAAGGGGAAGGTATGGGTACCGCCTGCTCCGATACCGCTCCCGCTGATATGGACGCCACGTCCGTGGGAAACGCAACGCTTGCAGTTCCGATTGCCGGGAACCCGGAGGAGAGGAACTACAACCGGTACCGTTCCGCGCTCTTCGACAAGTTCAACGGCCTTCTCAAGGAACCGAGAACCCCGATTGTCGCTCCTCCGAAGGTCATGCGCGTTCTACTTCTGCCGTACACCGGCCAGGAGAACGAATTCTACATGCTCCGTTATGTCTATTTCTTCGTGGACAAGCCGCGCTGGATACTGGGGGATTCAGTAACTGCCGATGGGGAGGATGAATAGCCGTGGGATTGCTTGCGAAAATATTCGGTGGCGCTGACGTCGGGCCTGCGATTGCCGACATCGTGTCTATGGCTCAGCGGGACAAACTTGGTCTGTTCTTGCCATGGGTCGCCTATGACAAACAGGAAAAATGCTATTTCAACGCGGACGACACGATTGGAATGATGTGGGAGTGCTCCCCCTTGTGCTTTGCCGGGGATACGACGATCACCACCCTGCAGGCGTTGTTCCGTTTGAACGTTCCGGAAAAGACGGTCATTCAGTTTATTCTGTATGCCGACCCCCATGTAAAACCTATCCTCGACGATTTCAAGATGATGAAATCGCGTGACATAAGTCTGGTACGGGAGGTTAACGGCAACCTTGCCCGATTTTACGAAGGGGGAACTGAAGGACTGGCAAGTCTCAACGGTATACCGATAAGGAATTTTCGGACATTCTTTGCCATCAAATTCCCGGTAACGGAAGTTGAAAAGATCAATCTTGGCGAAATCCGGGGCACTATCCAGGAAACTCTGGCGGGAGCGGGCCTTCATCCTGAACATGTCGAACCGCCATCTCTTCTCGACTGGACGCGCCGACTGTTCAACGATGAAGTGTCGCAAAACAACAACGCCTATGATGGATCGAAAGAGATTCGCAGGCAGGTACTATTCTCGACCCTCGTTGAGACAAAATTATCCAAAATTGAAATCGGAAAAAAGCATTTCCGCTGCATCACCCCCCGCTACTATCCGAAAACCGGGAATGTCATCCAGACCAACAAACTCTTCGGCGGCATCTTGGGGCAGCTTACCGACGGAGACCAGATCAGGACACCGTTCCTCTACAGTATCAATATTCTGATGAAGAATCAGAAGTCGAAACTCCACACCAAGTGCAACGTCATTCTGCAGCAGAAAGGTGTCGGCTCCTTTGCTCCGTCTCTTGCCCGAAAACAGGAAGAACACATGTGGGCTGCCGACGAACTGGAACGGGGAACTCTCTTTCTCAAGGTAATTCCGACGCTCTGGGTCTTTGGCGCCGATGAAGGGCTCGTGAATGAATCGGTCACCCGGGTGAAGCGTATATGGGAGGGGCAAGAATTCGAAATGCAGGAAGACAAGGGGATACTCATGCCGTTGTTTTTGCTGTCGCTGCCATTCGGTTTTTACGATCTGAAAGGGAATCTGGAGACCCTGGATCGGGACCATGTAATGCCCGTGGACTCCATCACCGTGACCCTGCCGATTCAGGGCGACTTCGCCGGTCTTGGTCGCCCCGCCATGCTGTTTACCGCCCGCAAAGGTCAACTCTTCGGGCTCGATATCTATCACAAGAAGGGTGTCAACAACCATAACGCGCTGATCTGCGGGACTTCCGGGGGTGGTAAGAGTTTTTTTCTCAACTACCTTCTGTTCAATTACTACGCCATGAACGCCAAGATCAGGGTGATCGACATTGGCGGCAGCTACAAGAAGATGACCACCCTCTGCGGCGCCAGATACCTCGACTTTTCTGAAGAATCTCACGTTTGCCTTAACCCGTTCACCCACATTGTCGAAGTCGAACATGATATCCCCACCATCGCGCCGATCGTGGCGCAAATGATTTTCTCGTCCGGCAACACCAGTCCCAGTGAAACGGAGATGACCCTGATCGCCCAGGCAGTCAGATGGGCATGGGATCAGGAAGGGCCATCGGCCTGCATCGACACGGTCTACGAATATCTGGCCAACTTTAACAGCTACTCATCCTCCGGTGGCGAGATAAGAGAGTCGGCCACGCGGCTTGCCTTCAACATGGCCGATTTTCGTAGCGGCGGCGCTTTCGGGAAATTCTTTAATGGTAGAAGCACCTTCGATATTTCCAGCGACGACTTTGTCGTTCTGGAACTTGAACATCTGCTCCCGAAGAAAGCTCTCTTCAAGGTTGTCACTCTCCAGGTGATCAATGCGGTCACCATGGATCTGTACCTTTCAGACCGGTCCGACCGACGCTTGGTCTGTTTCGACGAGGCATGGCAGTTCCTTGGTGAGAGTTCGTCATTGAAACAGGTCATCGAGGAGGGGTACCGGCGGGCGAGGAAGTACCACGGCTCCTTCACCATCTGCCTGCAGTCGGTTCTTGATACCCTTCGGTTCGGAGCGGTCGGCAACGTTATTCGGGAAAACTCCGCCTTCAAATTCTATCTGGAATCTACCGCGTTCGAGGAAGCAAAAAACCTGGGGGTTCTGGACTATGACGACTTCACTATGCAGATCCTTAAGTCGACCAAGAGTCTGAAGCCGAAGTATTCCGAAATATTCATGGACACGCCGTTGGGGATCGGAGTCGGCAGACTCACCGTCGATCCTTTTTCATACTATGCCTTCACTTCCGACGGCGAAGAAATTGCGGAAATCGACATGATGGTGCATGCGGGGATGAGCTATGAGGATGCTATCCGTGAGATGGTCAGAAAATATCGCAACAATTAGCCTCGTCATTGTCGGTATGGCAGGAAATGCCATTGCCGGAACCTACGATGACGGCAAAGCGGCCGGATCGGCGTCGGCGCAGTCAGCGCTCACTCAGTTCGGAAACCGGGATATGGCGAACCGTAACATCTCCCAGCCGATGACGAGCCCGTCGAATCGTATGAAGACGGTAGACGGCTCTCAAAGCTTTCAGGCGAATCTCACGGCGCCTGCATCGGCAAAGTTCCTGGAACTCTTCATTCAGCCCGCCGGGTCCGGCGATCTGCAAAAGGTGATGATCAGCCAGGATCTGAATAACGATGGAGCGTTCGATTATGTCTATAACGTGCCGAGACCTGTTTCCGGGGTCTGTGGCAACGGCTACATTGCCTGTGATCCGGCAACATGGACCCGCTGCCGGTATTTCAAATGGTCTGCCGGAGCGGATGGGAAAATAGCGGATGTTGCCGCTTCAATCACCGACCTTGGCGGTTGCTACTGTATCAACAGCAGTTGCGGCAGCAATCTTGCCTGGTCGAACAGTTCGGTGATTCTCCAGGATCTTGGAGGAGGTATCGTCAACGCCATTCACAACGGCAATACCTCGCTAACCATCACCAAAGTCAGTTATGACCTGACAACCATCGGCTACTTCGGTCGCGTAACGGGGAGTGCGACAACCGGAGCTGGCTCCATAAGTTCCCTTGTTTCCTCGCCAACGGTGAGTGATTTGAGCGGCTATTACTCAAACTGGCCCGGAATGACCCAAACCAGGGACGATTCCGCCATTGCCCAGTCCAACGATCCGCAAAGCTTCTATTACCAGATCGCCAATTCAGCTGCATCGTCACAGGCAAGCGGAAAATCGAATGTCTGCACCATTACTCGCAACAGTTCCGTGCAGACGACATCCCGGACAATTAATGATTCGGGGAGCGGTCGGGCATGCACAGACCATTTCATCTACATCCAGATTCACAAAGTGAGTGATGCCGAATACCTGGTGCAGTACGTGGATAGCGGCCCGGGCGGATTGGTAACAGCACACCACAACTGTAACGATAATCCTGGCGGCAATGGCTGGCATACCATTCAAAATGTACGTATTGCGCAGCCTGATCCAAACAAACTGGAAAAACTGATGCAGGCGAGCCTTACACTTTCCAGCATCACCGGTTCCGGTTGTAATTCCGGATCCGGAACGGTTGATGGAATCCTCAACGGCTTTGATAGCCCGGTCTTGACCAGCACTGCATGCCCTGACAGTGGTGCCCAATCGCCGACGTTCAACTGGAGCTATTACTTCCTGATCAAGGAAGATCAGTATGCCGAAGGGGTGGATAACCAGTGCGCTACCATGGAAAACGACCCCGATTGCCGTTTGCAGAACGAGACGATTGACGGGGTGCAGACAACATTGAACTTCAATGCCACCGGGCTGAGACAACTCCCCGGTTGCCGTAAATTTACCGGTCAGGCCGGTACCAATACCATCTGCCGTGACTGGTGGCAAAAGAAGCGCACGTACGTCTGCGGCAACCAAACCTATGACTTCTCCGCCATAGGCGCCAGATTCGGCTCGGTAACCACTTCGACCACGGACAATGGCGCCCGCATCGATTTTCAGGACAAGAGATTTTCGGCAGACGGATGGACCGGCGCGAACGGCAGCATATCGCTTCCTACGCGCGATCCGTCGCCCACCTGTGAACTGGCGTGCAAGACGAGAGTTCCGAAGAGCGATACCCAGGTCACAATATCCGGTGACGTTACGTCAAACAGAATCCCCGCCACATCCTATGACTTCTTCTACCGGGGCTGTGACCGGAACAACGTCTGTCCTGTCGGAACCGGGGAAGAGATCATCATGGATTGCCAGTGCATCAATGACTTCAACGAGGCTGCAACCATGGTTCAGACATTACGGACCGCCGGTAAAGACACGATCTGTACCACCGGCGTCAAGAAACCTCTGTAAGTCGAGGCCGAACCGCATGATAATCCGAATCATTTACGGAACGATTTATTCGCTCTTGATAATGGCTCTCACCGGCATCCCGCAGACAGCGGCGGCGATAGTCAGTTGCCAGGACACCATCAATCCGAATACGAGCGTTCGCTACAGCGACGCTCTGGTCTCCTTCAAGGAGTACAACGGAAAAACGTACGCCATTGCCAAGTCAGCGGCGACAGGCGGCGCCTCTGAACTGGAAACTTTTTTTGATTTTTCAGCAGACATCTCCCGCGCCTATGCCATGACCGGTGATGCCACCGGCTCCCTGAAGAACCTTCTCTCCATTGGCCGGTACGGGGCAGCAACGCCGGTGAAGATCGACAGCGCCGATACCAAAAAGTTCATCCTCACCCAGTTCGGCAAGTATCTTGGAACCGCTGCTTCCCCTCAAAGCACGTATATAGGTGTCTGGAAGGAGTTTGGTACTGGTGGGTTCACCGCTTTTGACGGTTCGGCTCTTCCGTATACCAATTGGGCGGCTGCCGTTTATTCCGGCCAGGATCCGCAGGCGGTCGTCATTGGGGCTGACGGAAAATGGACAAGTGGGCTTGACGGAGTAAGGAGTGCCCAGATCGTACAATTTGACGGCAAGCTTGACTGTGCGGTATCCGTTACTCCTCCTCCACCGGGCAGCATTACGCCGCCATCTCCGCCGCCGGCAAGTTCGGCAGGTCCGGACCTTACAAAGCCTGTGTGTGGTCAGGATCTGAACAACAACGGCTATGCAGCAGATCCGGGAGAGGTTGCCAACTGTACCACAACGCCACAAGGGGAGTTCTGTCCCGTGGGGTCCGTTAACTGTGTGGAGACGTATTCCGCTCCGGTCTGTCCATCAGGTTCCGTATTGAACAGGGTGCGGGACATGTGCCAGGCAGATGTCGCCGTGTCATGCGGAACAGGCTATACCTATGATGTTTCAATAGACAAATGTGTTGAAACGGTTACCTGCCCGAATAACGGCACCTTCAATCCGGTCACCGATCAATGTGAAAAGCTGGTATTGAACCAGTGCCCCTCAGGGTATACGTATGATGCCACTTCGGATGTCTGCCGCATGAGTGCAGGCTGTCCCGGTGGCACACTGAATCAGATAAAGGACCGGTGCGAGACTCCTCCCGCCTGGGACTGCCCGAGTGGATTTACCTATAATGCAGTCAGTCTGAGATGCGAGGCAAGTCCCTATTGTCCTCCCGGAACGGCGTACAATGCCACCCGTGACCGGTGCGAAGCCGCACTTGGCAGCTGTCCGGCAGGTTACAGCTACAACGTGGTTCTTGATACTTGTACTGCTGTTGTAAATTGCCCGTCGGGCGGAAGCCTCAATGGCACAACGGATAAATGCGAGACGATCAGCTCCATTTCATGCCCGTCCGGAACCGCATATAACGCTTCAACCGGTAAGTGTGAGAACGCTCCTTCGTGCGTTACACTTGGAACATATAGCTCGGCCTATGACCTCTGTCTTACTCCTTCGACCGGGGCTTCCTGTCCCACCGGCTATACCTATAACTCCTCTTACGGCGCGTGCATCTCTTCCGCTTCCTGTGTCGGAGGAACCTACAGCAACGCCAATAACAGGTGTGAGGTCAATCCGTCGTACAGTTGTTCCGATGCCGGCTATAGCTATAATGCCGCGTACGTACGTTGTGAAAAGACCCCCGTCTGTGCCCTGGGGACCTATAACGCGACCTACAACGTCTGCCTTCAGAGTATAACCCCGACCTGCCCGTCCGGATACAGTTATAACTCAAGCCGGAGCCGATGCGAAAAAGCTCCGGAATGCCCGGTAGGGTCAACCTATAATGTCGTAACCAACAAATGCGACTCGATCACTTCAGCCACTCAGCAACAGGTTCTTTCCTGCAGCCCGACTTCGTTCCCATGCATTCCCAACGCAGTTTCGTGCTGCAGCGTAAGCATCAGCTGTCCCGATGGCCCCCAGGGGCGTGTTGCCGTCAGTGCGAATTATTGTTGTCTTGGCTCAGATAGTCTTTCAATTCAATCACCTTCTGATCTATTGAACCGGCAGGAACTGGCCAGCACGGGATTCGCCCTGTCAGCACTCCAGTGCGACAGTACCGGATATTGTAACTACTATTTCATGGATCGTTACTGTGTCGATGGTTCCCCTGCCAGCAACTGGGTGCTGGTGGGGGCTTTCACCATGTCTTCAACGCAGGTGGTCTGCCCGTCAGGCAACACCCTGGTAAATGGCAACCAGTGCCTGTCTACATCCAATCCAACATGCACCAATGGAAGTTTTGACGGCAACGTGGATGTTTGCTGGGCGAATTACACCCCTTCCTGTCCGGCCGGAACAACGTATGACGCTACCATAGATTCCTGCACTGTTGTCCCGATTTGCAGCAATGGCCTGCTCGACGGCAACCGGGATGTCTGCTACCAGAGCGCAAATGCCGGCTGTTCGAGTGGCTATGCCCTTTCGGGCTCGACCTGCACGGGAACCCCTTCCTGCGCTACGGGAGGAACCTTGGACGGCTCGATTGATTTTTGCAAGGCCACGGCAACATGGAACTGTCCGTCCGGTTATTCCTACAGCGCCACATATGGCCAGTGTTACCAGACGGCCAATTGCGGCGCCGGGTCTTTGAACGGCTCTCTTGATGTTTGCCAGCAGTCCTACTCCCTGACCTGTCCGTCCGGATATACATTGAACGGGACGACCTGTCAGGTCACTCCATCGTGCGCCACCGGTGGGAGTTACAATGCGAACCTTGATCTCTGTGATGGCGGTGCCAATGTCTGCGCCTCTCCGCTTACCCTCGATCCTGTCGCCGACAAGTGCTACCAGGCGGCAAGCTGTTCCGGGGAAACGCTTAACTCCGCCAAGGATCTCTGTGAAGCGATTCCTACCGCCAATTGCGGCGTCTTTTGGTGGGACGGCGCCGCCCAGGTTTGTTATTCCCCGCCTGTCTGCAACCAGGGCGCTTACGATGCCACGGCCAATGAGTGCCGGGCGACGGTCACCAGAAATTGCGGCACTTATGGCTGGTCATCTGCACTGGCGAAATGTACCCAACAGATCGTCTGCCCGAAAGACAGCGGATATTCGTTGAGCAACACCGTCGCCTATTCACCCACCCTCGATAAATGTACTTCGGATGCCCAACATACCTGTCCAACCGGAACCACCTATAACGGACTTCCTCTTCAAAAGTGTGAAGCGGTGCCGGTCTGCTCCGGTGACGGCATCTACAACACCACGCTCCATAGTTGTTTTCTTGGCATGAATACCTGTCCTCTCGGTACCCAGTATAGCTGCATGAACAACCAGGGAACGATGCAATGTTCTCCCAACCAGTGCTTTACCGCAGGGGCGAGCGGTACGGAACAGTTGACAACCATGGACGAGTCGATGATGCAGAACGATGGGCAGCGTGATCAAAATGGCAACTGCCTCGACCAGTTGTATGTCTTCAATGGCAAGGGATCCCGTTGCCGTCCACCAGGACTTACCGTCGGTTTGATCAATAATTGTTGTGATAGCGACAAGGTCGGCTCTGACGACATGGGAAGCAATATTTCCATGGTGGCTAACGGCATCCAGACGGCCTACGAGCTAGGCGAAGTCGCCTACTATGGCAATGCGCTTGCTACGGGTGCCGCTCAGATCGCCAGTATTACCACTTCGGCATCCGGGGCGGTTACCGGTATGACGGTCGTTACGGCATCCGGTTCAACAGCGACCCTCTCCGGAGCCACGGCTACCGGCGCCTATGGCGCACTGGCAAGCGGAGCAACAGGGGCGGAGGCCGTTACCGCAGGGGTTACGGAATATGTCGGCGCTCTTCTCAACCCGGCTACGATTGCCGTAGCTGTCGTCGTCATGGTGGTAATGAAGGTTCTTTTTGGGAACGGCTGCGATCAGGGAGACATCCAGACCGGCATGCAGGCTGCTTCCAAGGACTGTCACTATATCGGCGACTATTGCGAGAAGAGATGGCCGCTGGTCGGTTGTGTCCAGAAAGCAAAAGGGTATTGCTGCTTCAACACCAAGATGGCGCGCATCATTCATGAACAGGGGCGTCCACAGTTGGTGTCGTTCGGTGCGGACGGCGGCTGGGGATCTCCGAGCGCCCCCAACTGCCGCGGTTTCACGCCGGATGAATTCCAGTACCTGGATTTCTCTCGAATCGACCTTTCGGAATACTTCGGCGATATCCAGCAAGATCTGAGTACAAAGATTCAGGGAGCGCAGACGACGATCCGGAACAAGGTTCAGCAACATTTCCAGGCAACGACGGGGGGGATTTGATGAGCGCTTTTTTCGTCGCGATGCTGGCTGTACTTGTTGCCACGGCAGCCAATGCCAAGGAGCTGGGGACAGTCGGTGCGACCTACGCAATTGCCGAGAAAGACGCCCTTGTTGAGATTGAGCAGAAGGCGAAGAACATCGACTGGAGCACGGTGATAAAGAGGAAACCGATTGACGAATACAATGGCCCGGAGGACCGGATGAGTCTTCCTCGCGCCACCAGGGACAGGAGCTTTCCGGTGGACATGACGTACACCCTGCAGATTGACATTCCGGACAGCAAGGGAGGGGTTCTCTATCCGAAAGGCTACACCTTCAATCCCCTCGAATATGTCGCTTTCACCAAGACCCTGGTTGTCATCAACGGCAACGATCAGGAACAGGTTAAGTGGTTTGCCGCATCGGAATACGGCAGCCGCATCGATGTGATGCTCCTCCTTACAGAGGGGCGCTATGGTCGTCTGGAAAAAAAGCTTGATGTTCCCCTGTACTATGCGGACTCACGGATCGTTGCGCGGCTGCATCTGGCGGCGGTGCCATCAGTTGTCAAACAGGAGGGAAAGGAAATGGTAGTGAGAGAGATTGCGGTGCCGCGGGGAGTCCCTGGCAACTACAAAGCCGGGGCATTGTCGATCGGTGGGAGAAACGGGGAATGAAGAGGAAAAAACGTATCACAAGCCTCATTGCCATGCTGACAACAGTATCCTGGCTGGTCAGCGTTTCTGTAGTCCATGCAGCTTCGACTTGTTCGGGAACGCCGATTAATCCGATAACGGATATCTGCTGGCAGTGCATGTTCCCGGCGCAGATCGGCAGTGTTTCCTACGGTATGGGACAGGAATCCGCGCCGGGAAATATCACGACTCCTGCCTGTGTCTGTCCTGACAGCAAACAGGGGATCATAGTAGGACTCTCTGTTGCTTTCTGGGAACATGCGAGGATGATCGAAACGGTAAAGGACCCATATTGCTTTCCAATCCTGGGAACCGGCATGAGCAACCCAAAGCCCGGCTTTTCTTCCGGGACATCCAGGGGGACCGGACATAACGACAACGAGTTTTCGTTTCAGCAGGCGCATTACTACACCTTTCCGGCCTGGTCGATCCTGAAGCTTTTCATGGATTTCCCCTGTGCCGAGCAAGGTGGCTTCGATCTCGCCTACATGACCGAGGTAGACCCCATGTGGAATGACGACAGCCTTTCCTTCATCATCAATCCGGAGGCGCTGTTGTTCGGTAATCCCGTTTCCCAGGTTGCCTGCGTCGCGGACAGCGTGGCGGCGACGGTTACCACTCCTATCGATCCTCTGTTCTGGTGTATGGGATCGTGGGGATCGTTTTATCCTTTGACCGGCAGTATGAATTCCAGTGATCCGCTGAGCGTCAACGCCGGCTTGGCGGCCCGGATGCTTTTCAAACTGGGGCGTGAGTCACTCCTGTTTGATACCGGCATCAACCAATGCTCCTCCGGTGGGGTTATCACCCCGATTCTCGTGAAGAGCAACTACCGCCTGCAAATCGTAAAACCTGTTCGAGGCTCAGCCTGCAATCCCATAGGCCGGCCATCGCTGATTTGGGGCTCCGCCAAGAATCCACCGTGGGGGGCAGGTTCGAATTCACCGGATAATTTTCTCTGGTCGATGACCAGAAGGAGGGTGTGTTGCGTAGGCTACGGGCTCAACTGATCGTTTATCTGCTGTCGGCAATCCCCCTGACGGCATTTGCCGCCGGGAAACCGGGGTATATCATTACTCCCGACGCCTGTTACGTTCCGGAAAAGGTGGGAGGTGAGTCTGTCTATCTGAAAAAGGCTGGTGTTTGCGATGGAAAAGCGGGCCGGGCGTTTGTCCGGTCTGAGCAACAAACGTTGAAGGTTTTTGTGGAGGGTGAATTCTGGCAAGAGGTCAGGGTGGAAGAAATGAGCGTACCGGATGTGGCTGCATCTTTAGAACAGGCAAACCGGCTGGCAGGGTCACTGACAATCCCGAAGAACCGTTATGAGGATGAGATGCACGCTGAAGCCGGTACGCTCGATGCCTACTATCACTCGGATGAATTCCAGGAACGAATCAAAAGTGAGACGGAGAGGATCGAAGCGCAGGTTTTTGGGGAGGACTTCGCCAGGTTCTACCCCGATAACGTGAAAATATCGGGTAAGGGTAAGCTTTCTGATTCGGAGCGGGTCTACATCTTCATTTCCACTTCCATGCCATTGCAAACGGTACGGAATTACGTCGCCTCCGTGGTGCGTTTGGGAGACCCCCGGATTGTGATGGTGTTGAGGGGGTTTGTTGACGGTATGACCAGGATCCAACCGACCATTCGTTTTGTAGCGGATGCCTTGAAGAGATCGCCCTCGTGTGCTCCGGCGGATGGCGAATGTGAAATGCTGCCGATCAACCTCGTAGTCGATCCGCTCCTCTATCGGCGCTACGCGATCGACAGGGTGCCCGCCGTGGTCTTTGCGAAAGGGGTGAGGAACGAGAATCCCGGCTTGAGTGAAGGCGATGGTAAAAATACCGAAGTCACCGGCAGTTACACCATTTATGGTGATGCTTCACTTGAATATATCCTTCAGGCAATCGCGCGGGAAAGTGGCGATGCATCACTCAATAAACTGCTGTCACAACATTAACAAATATGGGGAACCACGGCTACGGCAAGGAGTTTCCGAGGAAAGGTAACGCTATGAAAAGAATAACTAATTATTTAAGCAAGTTAACGGTCCGGCAGAAGCTATTAAGTGTGTCTATGCTCATGTTGGTGCTCTATCTGGCTATCTGTGTCTCTGTTCTCGTGCCGCATGCAACTAAACACGAGAGTAACTGGAAAAAGCTCGATTTGGAACTTGAGCCTAACCTGATGGCAAAGTCTGAGTATTTAAGGTTGCGATCTGAAGTTATCAAGGCTAGGCAGGCAATGCCCGATAATAGTGTGTTTCATGCCGGGAATGTCTTCGATGGCACCGGAACGATGCAAGATACCTTGAATCATCTCGACAAGCTGACGGTTCGGCAATTGGTTGATACGGCACTTATCGCTCTCTGTATGTCTTACGATGGATTGTCTGCTGAGACCAAGCAGGTCGCACCCTACATCTTCTGGGTGCTATGGCTTTTATGTGGGATCGGCACTACTGACGCAGCATGCCGACAAATTGGGGGGAGAGGCAAATTCGGTTTAGAGCCTCTGTTATGGCAATTATTCGTGATCTGCACCGGCATGTGCGGGACACTCGCTTTTGTCATACTCACCATCAGGGATGCATGCGTAGAACACTGCGTTACACCGCTGCTAACGTTCGGCAACTCTTCGGTCAGGAGGATACTCAATAGATTGAAAAGTGCCTTCGCGACATGCGGTCCTGACAGACTACACTATTTCCTCACTGCCGAGGTTATGTCACCGAGGAAACAGGAGGCAGATGATTTTGCTCGACCTGTACGCAAATGGTTTGATGACTCTGACGAGTGGGATGCCTTGATGAGGAAAGAAGGTTCCTGGCACAGCATTTGGTGGCAAGGCATAAGGTTGGCTGATGGATCTTCCTTGGCTCAATTGGTTGAGAAGATACTGGAACCGATTGATAAGAGGTCGCAACCTGCCATGCGGTTCAACATTTCGACCGTACTCAAGGCCCATATGTTTCTGCTGCATAGCCAAAAATCATGGTCTGACGCTAATGTGCCGGATGTCTGGCTCACTAACCCGTATCTGAAGTCTTACTGCGAATCCGTGCTTAAGTATGTCGTTGAATTTGAAGAAACCGCCGGCAAAGTTATCCTGAAGATTCTGAAATTGCTCGACAGACACGGTAATTGTCCGTCCGTAACGGGGAAGGTGAAAAATGCTGAAGGACTCTATAACCAAAGTTTCCATGAAATCCTCCAGAAAGTCCCTTTATGGCTTCATACCCTGAACGTGACCGGTCGACTCACGAGCAGGAACTGCGGTAATGGGGAGCCACTTGCCAGGTTGCTGATCTTGGCGTTGGCCCACGATTTGGGCAAGATGCCACATGTCTTCAGGTCGATGTCGGAGTCGCACGAAAAGGCGAGCTTGCGGGTGCTCGACGGCATATCCTGCTTCGACTGCTTGCCCTTTGCCGAGGAAATCAGGGAAGCAATACTAGAGCATCATAGCGAAAGCCCGAGGACACGTTTGGGGCGGATGCTGCGAAATGCCGATGACTGTGCGAGGGCTTACGAAATTGATGAGGACAGAGCCATAGAGCAGGAACTGTGGGAGATGCTGAGCGAGGTGGAGGCGACGTTCGTTGCGCAGTCTGAGAAAGATTTTTGCCGGGTGATCTACCCGTATTTCATGGATCGGGAAAAATTGGAGTCGTTACGGTACAACCTGCGAGCGTACGACAATACCGAGGAATTGGTGGCGGATGTGGAAAGGATACTCCGTCAACCGCCGTATCTGTTCAGCGATGCCTACAGGGTCGGCACCGTGATTGCCGACATAGCCGGCGGCACGCTACGGCGGATGGCAGATTGTAAGAAGTAAAGGTGAAAATGTGCGTAACTATCTGCTACTCCAGCCATTATTAAGGCACAGGAGTAAGACTTGAAAAGGAGAAATCGTGGCAGAGCATGAAAAAGACATTTCAGAGACAGCGCTTTCTTTATTGGAGCAAACGACGACACCGGCAACGAAGCGAACGCAGAGGATTGGGCTGCCAGGCATTGCCGCATGCCTACTTATATCACTTGCCGCTTCAGCCGCCACCCTGTTCAGTTATGACCACTGGCTGGCGCAGAAGATCGTCGCCGTGGATATGAAAGGGTACATCACGCTCCAGAGATACAAGTACAAGGATGGAAAAATCAACGACGATGACTTGCGGAAGGCATTCGACAAGCTGGAGCTGGAGATGAACAGCATCCCGAAAAACAGGGTGGCCATAATGGCGGATACGGCGATCCGCAATGCCGAAGTCATAAAACTGGGTCACGAGGAAGAGTTGAAACAATATGAAGAACTACTCAGGCGTTCTCTCCAGGGGAATCCGCCAGCTCAGGAACAATAACTGGCGGCTCTTTTTTATCATCCTTGCTGTGGTGGTGGCGGGAACCGTGATCCCGCGCAGAGTCGGAATTATCCTTACCCCATCACTTGCCCATCGGTTTTATTGGGTAAGTAAAGAACCGGAGCATGTCGGGCGGGGGGATTATGTCTGTTTCGAGGATGCCGAACTCGCCCGGAAGGTCGGTAAACCCGAACACCCGAATATCTTCAAGATCATCCGGTGCGACGAAGGGGATACCCTGACCGTGGATGAGGAAAAGCGGTTCTCCTGCAACGGCGAGTTTCTGGGAGTTGCGAAGGATTATTCGCTTAAGGGTGAGAAAATGCCGTTTTTCGTGTTCAACGGGAAGATCCCCAATGGTTTCATGTTTGTCATGGGCGAACATAGGGACAGTTACGACTCACGATACTTCGGTCTCAAAGAAAAGAGCCGGATCCGAGCCAAACTTTATCCGATCTTTTGAGAGAAAAGACCATGCCTATCGAAAAACTTAACCCGCTCCATTACATGCAAGCAGGAGACTATACGGGATTCTGGCAAAAGCTGTTTGCCACTGTCCTGTACGGCTTCTGGGGAAGATTCTTTTTCATTTCTCTGGTTCTTCTGGCCTTTTGGGTTGGGGTCCGCCAGAGAAACCCGACGCTGGCCGCAATCTGTCTCTTTCTGGCGGCAGTTGTGGCCTATGGGGGCGGCGTAATGAACGTGATCAGGTACTTAATCTGAAGGAGGAGCAGATGTCGCGAAGCGGCAGCAGCAATAACAGCCCGGATATGATGCCTATTCCCCAGGGAAGCGAGATCCATCCTCGGGGGCTTCTGGAAGCGATATCATACATTGACCAGAATTTTGCAAATGAACTGGGAGGATGCATGATAAACGCCCGATTCCTGACCACAAAACAGCGGCTGGAGTTCATGGAGGTAGGTTTTCGCAGCGCCTTTGCTTCCGGGCTTGTCACGGCGCTCCTCACTCCGGTGGCCATTGGGGTTATCGAACAGTACATCCCTATGTTCGGCGATGCAAACCCGTCCATCTTCGACAAGTTCAGCGCGTTCCTTCTGGCTCTTGGCTTTTCTCTTGGATATGCAATCTTCATGGCGAAAACCGCCACTTGCTACATCGGCAAGTATACCAGGGCGATGATCGCGAACCTGATGGGCGGGATGGCGTTCGGGGCGATTCTCAAGGCATTGATCGCCTTCATCGCATTTCATTTCATCTACTTCAAGATTCTTTCCGATGATCATGTTGTCTGGATAGTGTCCAAGCTCTATCACGCGAGACTGTCGGAGAAAACCGTTGCCGGTATCTTTTACTGGGTACAGGGATTCAAAACCGTTTTTTTGACCTCGGCGTACTTTATTCTCGTGACGACCGCAATTTTTATAATGATCCCGGTGATCACCATGATCTACGCTCATTTCCGGAACAAGAAGCTCATCGCAGCAGGGTATGTCAATGTCGACGTGCATGATAAATAGATCATCAATCATATTCACGGCTCTGCTTCTGATCGTCCTTCTGCCATCCGCAGCCCTGGCCGTTGACTTCGACTATTATGTCTATGGCGGGTTTGATGCCGTTGTCAACGCCTTCAACAAATTGGCACTGGTATTCGGCGACAATGGGTATATGTCGTTTTACGCGTTTTCCATCGCTGCCGGGATTTTCTTTGGGTGTGTCACCGTTGCCGCCAGGATCCTCGGGGCAGGAAACGGCTCTCCGATGTCATGGATAGTCCCGGCTTTTGTAGGGATAGGTATTTACCTCTCCCTGGCAGTCCCTAAAGCTACCCTTCATGTCTATGATCCGGTTTACAACAAGAACCAGGCAGTAGGGGGCATACCTGCCGGGGTGGTGGCGGTCGCCGGCGTTCTGAACTCAGTGGAGCGTGGGCTGGTGGATATTGTTACCACCTCCGGCGATCCTTTGAATTATCAGAGTCAGGCTGGCGGCAAAGGTTTTCTGGGGCTCTATCAGCTCACGAGCCTCCCCCTGTCAGCGGTCAACAGCAACATCGACACCTCCATGCGGAACTACATCAAGGATTGTGTCGGCTACGAGATAATGCGCCCGGGGACTACGCTCACCGTCGATGCTCTGCGCAAAACATCCACCGACTTCACGCCGCTTCTCGCTCAGGCACAAAACCCTTCTATCTATACCGTCTACTACGACTCGACTACGCCGAACGGTCAGTCGATGACCTGTACAGATGCCTGGACTAATATCAGCGCCCAGCTCACACCGGACAACCTGAAGAATAATATCACGGCTGTCTGTTCGGCTCTTGGCTATGACCCAACTAATGCGGCTTCCCTTACCCAATGCAAGACGGTGTTGAACAACGTCAATACCGGTGCTGGTCTCGGTGCGGCATCCATTGAAGATTTTGTGAAGCAGGCGTACATCTCCCAGCGCCTCGATGAGATCTTTCGTAGTGGGAATTCGACTGGCGCCACCAACTACCAGTTTCTGCTAAACGCATCAGGCTCCATGAAGGCCGCCAACGAGTGGTTGCCGGTCCTGAGGGCGGTGCTCACGGCGGTGGCGGTTGGCCTGATACCGTTCCTGGCACTCTTCATCCCTACCCCTATCATTGGCAAGGCGGTCGGAGCCATCTTCGGGTTTTTCGTTTGGCTGACTGCCTGGGGAGTGGTGGATGCGATCATTCATCAGTTCGCTATCGATTATGCCAACAGTACCTACCAACTCGTGCGCCAGAACAATCTGGGGATGGACGCCTTCTACTTCTTTCCCGACCAGACCACAAAAATTCTCGGCATGTTCGGGACACTGCGGATGAGCGGCATGATGCTGGCGACGGTCCTGACGGGAATGCTCGTCAAATTCGGCGGCCATGCCATGGCGATGATGGCAGGATCCCTTTCGGGGCAGATTCAGTCTGCCGGCAGCCGGGCGGCGCACGAGGTGGAGGATCCAACAGGTCGGGCTTCGTCCATTCAGCATAACTCATCGGCAATGCCGACCCAGGCATGGGGGAACGAACACAGCTTCTGGGCCAGAGGAAATCAGTCCTACCTCGATATGACATCCAAGACGATGGCCTCCAATGACCTTATTGGAGGGTTCGGCATGGACGGAGCATCCCGGATGATGGCCTATGGCAGCGTCGGAAGGACGGTAGGCTTTGGCGGCAAAGGTGCTGCGATGCGGGAAGCTGGGCTGGACAGGTCGTACGGTATCAGTATTTTTGATGGAAAGGCCGGAATGGCGCAGTCCGGTGCCCTTCGCGACGTCATCGACAAGAACTATGGCGGGGATCTTAACAAACATGCACAGATGAAAGTGGCGAACGATGCCGCTCTGGGTCGGGTTTTTGGGAATGCCGACAATTATCAGGATTTTCTGGCGAAGAACCTCGACAAAAACGTCGGCCAGATTGATGGCGAAGTGAAAGCATACGAGGGGGCCCAGGCGCTCGGTTTTCAGGGAAACTGGCGCCAGTTCAATGCGTTTCGTTCCGAGATGCAGTCCCTTGGAGATTATACAAATGCTGCGGCGGTCAACCAGGTGGCAGCTAAATATGGACTCAGTTCCGGTCAGGCTCTGCAGATGAAGGCGCAATTTCAAAATGCGAAGCAACTTTCCGAATCCAGCGAGATGTCCGGCAAACTGGGTGGAGCGATCAACGCCGGCGCCGAGATGGGTAAGGTTATCTCTTCGGAAAGCGCCGGGAAAGTCCAAGGGATCTATATGTCCGGGGGCTACGACCATTACCAGACCATGGCTTCCCATGACGTGTCGGGACGAGGAGCCCGGTACGACCTGGTTAGAGGTGTGGCCGATCAGATGGTAGGTAAAATCGCCCCTCAGCTGAAAAGCGATCCGGAGATGTATCAGGGCGGAAAGTTGACCGACCAGGGATTTGCGCAGATGCAGAAGGCGATGGAGGGGCAGAATATCAACTTCTCGACGGCGGACGGCAGGCAGACAATGAACGTCGGGATGGACGGTAATGTAGTAAACTCGACCGAGCAAGGTGTTGTGGCTTCAGGCGACAAGGCTCGGGCCGAGACTTTGAAGAATGAGCTAAAGGCTGGCGGTTTCGGTAAGAATGCTGTCGCGGAAGTCGACAGGATGACGAAGAGCGGTAAAGGCTTCTCGTATGAGTTTGCCAAGGATAGGAACGGGAACGTCGAGTCATTTTCGATCAGCCGTGGCGGCGATGTCAGCAGAAAGGATATGGCAACATTCCGCACCGGCAGAGATGCGGAAAACGTAAATAGAAATGTTCAGACCGTTGATCAAGGGTTGAGAAAGACGGTGGGTAGCCAAGTCTGGACTGGACAGCGGGCCGTTGATGAACACACCAATGTGTCGATGACCAACCAGTATTCCCAGGTTGACCGAACTATAGCCACGGAGAAAGACGCAACCGGTATCAATAAAATGCTCGCGGCCAGCGGCAGTTCCGTGCGCGTTGGGGTTGGAGATACAATGCAAATGAGACTTGGACCTGCCGGTGCTCAAAATATGACGAAAGATGGAACACTTTCATCTCATGGGGCACAAGGTACCGTCCCGTCAGTTTCCAGTTTCTCCATCAAAAGAGGAGGAGAAAAGGATTTCAAGGATTTCAGTCATGAACTCCACGGTTCTCATAAGCAAACATACGATAACCGAACTGACAGGACCATGGGAGTAAATGTTGAAGGAGCGGGATCGGATTTAATCAGAGCAGTTGCGGGTGAAAGGGCTGCTGAAGTGATAATTGGAACGACCAATGGGACGGTTTCTACGATTCACAATGCTGCTGCGGTCAGTTCCTTCGTTTCTGCTGGAGGTGGTGCCGCTGGCAAAAGTATCGGAAAAGCAGCGGAACTAGGAAGAGTTCCAAGTGCAGAGCCATCCATGAGTGGCTATACAAGGTATTGATCCGGGGGAGACATGATGGAATTTGAGATAGTTGCTTCAAGGGTTGTTCTGCTTAAAGATGGTCTTATGGTCCTGGTGACCGTGCCGAACGAATTCTACCAGATTGTTATGGCCGAGAAGAAATCCGTAGAAATAAAGGCGATCCCTGAGCCAGGGATAGTCATTGTTAAAGTAGGAAGGGTCATCATAAGGCTAACGCCAACGGTATTCGAGCATATCGTGGAGACGGGGAAGATATTTGTCTATTTGTCGGATTATGACAGCTATGTGATGGATCCTTGGGTGGAGGGGGCCATAAACGCCGCTGAATTGTGGACAGTCAAAGGAGTTGCCGACTATCTGGCAACTCAAGCGGCGCGTGATGCATTACCGGTGATACCTGTTGTGAGGCAGATACCAGAAAATGGGGTTGTTGCGATGGCAGCAGCAACCGAATCTGGGTAGAACCAACATGCCTATGATAGCAGTGAGTCCAAGAATGCCGGCAGGCCACTTCATACCCTTGGAGACAAGCAGGTAAGAAGCGGCACCACCTATAGTAATGGCTGTGATGATGCAAATGATTTTGATGATCCATCCCTTCATAGTTTCCTCTGTTCTACACTCACTCTGTTCTGGTCCGTTTTAATAAGTATTATTGCAACTTTTATTCTTTGTCAACCATATTAATTTCAGTATGTTATCTCTGTCGAAGTAGGACAGAGTGAGCTAAAAGTTCGGGTTATGGCAACAATAATTTGTGAGAAAGCAGCTTTATTTTGGAGGTAACAGGAATGCATATGATCGACAAAAAGGCTCTGAATATCGCCTTGGAAAACAATTCATTGATCCTGGTTCAGAAGTGCCTTTATGCCCGCAATCTCCATCTCTACCGGCATTCAGTGCTGACCGCCGAGATAGCATGGGACATCGTGGCTGGCACCAATGGAGTCTTCGGTTTCACCTCCACTCAGGCGTACATGGCGGGAATGCTCCACGACGTCGGCAAGCTCTTTGTCCAGGACAGGATCCTCGACAAACGAGATCCGCTTACGGATAGGGAATGGGAGGTCATGGAGAGGCACCCGGCCTGGGGCCATGATTATGTTAGAGGAACTATATTCGAACCTTTCGGAGATGTGATCCTTCATCATCATTTGCTCCCTGACGGTTCTGGATATCCGAAGGGTTTTGCGTCTGAAGTGCTGGATAACCGGGTTCGACTCATTTCATGTGCCGAAAAGATTGCCGCTTTCCTCGAGGACCGCCCGTATCGCAGGCGAGTCTCGAACCAGGATCTCATTTACCAGGAGGTGAGAGCGGTAGCGGAGCTTTATTTCGAGGGAGAGAAGGCGGAAGCGATTATAGCCACCGTCATGGGAGCTGTTGCAATGGAACGCTGGTCTCTTTACAAGGAGCAATTCGTGGGCATGGCCGAGGGATGTCCGTGAAGGTCACCGAACGGACACTGGTTGATTTGTGCCGCAGGGTCAACAATGATCGGTTGAAACAGTGGGATTCGGGACTGAAAGTTGAGCGCCGTGCCAATGAGCAAGTTGTGCTGGGAAGTCAGGGATTCTTGATGCTTACCGCGGGCATCCTCAGTTGGCAAAACTTTCATTGAAGTTTTAGCCAAAGCCGGTGAACTTGCCAATAACTGCGTTGCCGACGGAGCAAAGAATATAGATTGATCGATATGCGTCTGATGAATCAGCCATTCTGCCGATGGAATGATCGAAAATGCTTAGAAAAATCGGAGTCACAAAAATACAACTCACAGTCAAATTATCTTGACTACAATTTTCATGAATGATATAAAAACGCCATTGCATCCTCCGTGATTCGCGGAGTTTTGTTCCTTGAAAACTGAATACACTTATTGCGGCCAAGCATGTCTCTCTAATGCTACGGTCTCATTCACCTCCCAGGAAAGCCGTTATCTCACCCACTGGCGCACGATGATGCATTTATGTCGTATGTTGTTTGTAGGGGTTAGGGGTAGCTGTTTCTCGTACTTTGTCAAAAGATAAAGCTGTCGTTAGTGCTCTATCCATTATTGCATTGACGCGTCGTTCACGGTCATCAAGTGTCCGATATGGGCAACGCAGATTGTTGCTCCAAAATACGATTGACGAAAGGCCCGTGGAACGATGCAACGTTAATGGGGTGGATGATAGTAGCTGGATGGAGCTGTCATCCTTTTTTCGTCATTGATTCTACAACGAAAGGAGGTGATATACATGATTCTCAGAGAGCTGAATATCAAGATAGTTTTTGAGACCATTGAAGAATCGAAGAAACAAATAACCGCAATAAGTGATTCAGTAGGCCCAGTTTCCTCAACCAGAGAAACTTTGATAAAAGTTGAAGCTTTCATCAAAGAAATGGAAATGGAGGTTGTTCAGTCATTACCTGAAGAAAAAAGAAAACCTAAATGTAAGCATCTTTTTATCTTTGTACCATTGCTTATGCCAACAGTCAGGCTCCTGACAGAGCTTTTGGCAGAAGTGAAACAGGTAATTGAGCAATTTCTGAGGTAAACTCATCAATCGTTTTTTTCAACTCTACTCAGACGGATATATAATAGGTGCAAAATGAAGGTAGGAAGATTAATAAAATCGTTGAGAATCAGTTTTGGTTGGCAGCAAAAAGATTTAGCTGAAAGGTTGAATATAAGCACCAATTACCTCTGTCAGATTGAAACAAGCAAACGGATTCCGAGCGCTAATATCGTTGAGAGTATCGCTAAGGAATTTAACATCTCCAAGGACGCCCTAAATTTCCTATCTACAGATATTCCCGGTGAACTTGATGCAGAAAACGCCGGTAACTATAGAAAGCTGCAAGAAAATGTGGCGTCTCTCCTGCTTTTTCAGAGTGGGAGAATGGCATGAATCGCCGGTTGCCAATCCAAACGGTCTCAGAATTGGCAACGTTGATTGGTGTCCCAATCAAGGAGCTTTGGCGCACTGCAAGTAAAGCCAATAAATCTTATAGTCATTGGGATGAGCCTAAACCTACAGGAGGAGTTAGAAACTTTTCGTCGCCATATCCTTCCCTAAAAGCCATTCAAAAAAAACTTCATAAACTTGTATTCTCAAAAATAGATTTCGAAACACCTTCCAACTACGGTATCAAGAAAAAATCAAATATTACCAATGCAAGAGAGCATATTGGTAATCAAGTCATATTTACACTAGATTTGAAGTCTTTTTTCCCTTCTATCAGGCCGGAGAGGGTGTTTATCGCATTAAAAGACGAACTCGGCTGTTCGGATGACGTTGCTTCACTTCTCACCAAATTAGTTACTTGCAATTATCAACTTCCACAAGGGGCACCGCCCAGTACGGATATTGCCAACATCGTAACATTTCGTTTGCAACGCAGGTTATTGGGTCTTGCGAAGCAATGGGGGCTTAAGTTTACAATATATGCAGATGATGTAACTTATTCAGGCACAGATATCCCTGTAAAAGTCATAGATACAGTTAAAATGATTATACGAACTGAAGGCTATAAAATTCATCCAGCAAAAGGTGGCGTTTTTGATAAATCCTCAAGCCAGGTGGTCACGGGCATAAATATAGCTCACGGTGCATCAGTCGGAAAGACAAAGAAAAATTGGCGGGCAGAGCTTCACCAAAGCAAACTCAGCTTTGCTGCTGGAGAAATAACGGAAGAAAATTGGTTGCGTGCTCAGAAGAAATTCAAAAGCAGAAATATATATGCAAATTCGGTAAAAAAATTAGCCGTGAAGACAGTAAGTTAACTAACACATCTTCCACCAATTCCCTCCAATCCCTACGACCATGTCGAGCCTCAGAAAATTCACTTCAACTCTCCATTAATCTCCTACATAGACCAATAGCACCCATTATTCCTACACCCCTGAATTGAGGGGGTATTGTGCTTATTACAATGATATTAATAGTATAATCCGGCGCTTTCTGCTAAATATAACCAATTTTGTAGCAGGAATCGGAATCCATCTTGAACACTCCCTACCATGCAAAATATTTTGCCAGCGAACTTTTGCGCCGGTCTGCTTCAAACAGCACTGACAAGCTTTCCATGTCGCTTTTCGATGCTTCGGTTGACCTGAACCCGCACCAGATAGAAGCGGCCTTGTTTGCCTTCCGTTCTCCCCTTTCCAAGGGTGTACTGTTGGCTGACGAAGTTGGTTTGGGGAAGACCATCGAAGCCGGGCTTGTGCTGTGCCAATATTGGGCTGAACGCAAACGGAGGCTCATTGTTGTATGTCCGGCTTCACTTCGGAAACAGTGGAGCATGGAACTGGAGGAGAAATTCAACCTACCGAGCGTTATCATGGAAGCGAAGAGTTTCCGTGAGGCGGTTAAATCCGGCAAGGACAATCCGTTTCAGCACGATGGAATCGTCATCACCTCCATGAATTTTGCCACCAGTAAGAAGGATATTGTCCGGCTTGTCCCGTGGGATTTGGTAGTAATTGACGAAGCGCACAAGCTGCGAAATGCGTATCGTCCAAGTAACAAAATGGGCCAGGGTCTGAAAACTGCATTTGAGGGGCGTAAGAAACTCCTCTTGACCGCCACCCCTCTGCAAAACTCCTTGCTGGAGCTATATGGGCTTTCCACCATCATTGATGATTTCATCTTCGGTGACCTTGCTTCATTCCGTGACCAGTACACAAACAGCGACGGCGACATGGATATGTTGAAGCGCCGTCTGGCTGGCTTCTGCAAGCGGACGCTCAGGAGCCAAGTACTCGAATATATCCGTTACACCGAGCGGCGTCCTATCACCCGCCCTTTTCGTCCCTCCGACCGAGAACAAGGTCTCTACGAAGCCGTTTCTGCATTCCTGCAACGCTCAGACTCATCCGCCATTCCTTCAAGTCAGCGCACCCTGACCACTCTGATAATCCGTAAGCTCCTTGCTTCCTCGACCCAAGCGGTTGCGGGAACCCTGGAGACCATCAAGAACCGTCTTGAGGCAATCCGTTCCGGCTTACCAGTTGCGGAAAACCTTCTTGAAGAGCTGGTGAACGAAGATGAACTTGCTGATGACATCCTTGATGAAGGGGAAGAAGAGCAGGATGTAACTTTGCCTGTTGCAGAGTTAATTTCGGCAGATGAAGCTGCCATAAACAGGCAGAAGCTGGATGAAGAAATTGCTGAGTTGGATTCTGCCATAGAGTGGGCGCGGTCTATCACGGTTGATACCAAGAGCCGTACCCTTTGTGCGGCCCTGGAAATTGGTTTTACTGAAATGGATAAGATGAACGCTCGCCGTAAGGCGTTAATCTTTACCGAGAGCCGCCGTACCCAGGACTATTTGAAGGGGTTTCTGGAAGCCAACGGCTACACCGGTCGAATCGTCATTTTCAACGGTACAAACAGCGACCCGGAATCCAATCAGATATTTCAGCAATGGCTTGCGGACAATGCTGACACCGGACGCATCAGCGGATCACGCACCGCAGACAAGCGCATTGCCCTTATTGAATACTTTCGAGATAACGCCGACATCATGATTGCAACCGAGGCGGCAGCGGAAGGGGTCAACCTGCAATTCTGCTCTTTGGTCATCAACTATGACCTGCCCTGGAATCCGCAGCGGATTGAACAGCGTATCGGTCGTTGTCACCGCTATGGACAGAAGCATGACGTTGTGGTTATCAACTTTCTCAATGAGCGTAACGACGCTGATCGGCGTGTATATGAGCTGCTGACTGAGAAATTTAACCTGTTCAACGGGGTTTTTGGCGCTTCCGACGAGGTTCTGGGAACAATCGAGAGTGGCGTTGATTTTGAGCGTCGAATCCTCAATATCTACCAAAGCTGTCGTTCATCGGAAGAGATAGAAGTTGCCTTCAGAGCTTTGCAAGAGGAGATGGAGCAGAGCATTGCCAGCCGGATGCTGGAGACCCGCAAGACTCTGCTTGATAACTTTGATGAAGACGTTCACAGCCGCCTGAAAGTCCAGCTCGACCAGACCCAACATCAACTCGACCGCTTCACCAAGCTGTTCTGGGCAGTCACGCGGTTCATGCTGGCAGATAACGCCGCTTTTGATAATGAGGATTTGAGCTTTGAGCTGCAAAATCCTCCGGTTGCCATATCACCGGCAGGACGCTACCACCTTATTTCCAAGACAAGGGAGAATGTGGAAGGCTCCTTCCTGTACCGTCTTTCGCATCCGTTGGGTGAATATGTCCTGAACAATGCGCGGGAGTTGCCGACACCCGAGGCGCAACTCTCTTTTGACATTTCCCACCACCCGATGAAAGTTTCCATCGTTGAAGCGTTAAAGGGACAAAAGGGGCATCTCATCCTGTCACGTCTTACCATTAGCTCTTTCGATACTGAAGAACACCTTCTTTTCAGCGCCCTGACTGATAAGGGCGAAACACTTGACCAGGAGCAATGCGAAAAGCTCTTTCAATGTCGCGCCACGGTATCGCAGCTCCCCGCCACAAAAGGCACGATAAAAGAGCTACTGAATAGTGAAGCCGAGCGACAGAGCGCCGCCACCATCAGCCGCTCACTGGAAGAGAATAACCGCCTGTTTCAGGATGAACGGGACAAGCTCGAAAAGTGGGCCGACGACCTTGTGCTGGCAGCAGAAAAAGAGTTGCGAGACATAAAGGCAAAAATCAAGCTTCTTAATCGACAAGCCAGGCAGGCTGCTACGACTGCCGAACAGCACGAGTTGCAGAAACAGATTGTAGAGCAGGAAAAGAAGCAACGCCGCCAACGGCAACGCATTTTCGAGGTTGAAGACGATATTATCGAGAAGCGTGATGGTCTGATAACGAAACTGGAAAAACAGATGGCTCAACGGACAAAGCGACAAGAATTGTTCACTATTCGTTGGGCAGTAGTATAGGGGGAAGCATGAGTGCCAATGTTGACAAGTTGAAAGCGATAATTCGGGAGATGTTCCAGCTTGACCAGGCAGAGCTGGATTTTGGCATATACCGCATCATGAATCAGAAGCGGGACGAGATAGAGAAGTTTCTGGACAAAGACCTTTTGCCGCAGGTGGAAGCTGCTTTCTCTGATTTCGGTTCAACGACAAAGGAGACTTTGGTTGATGAACTCGAAAAGATGAAGGTTGAGATTGAGCGTCTTGGATACGTTGCAGAAGATAATCCGAAATACATGGAAAAGAAGGCCGCACTTGCCAAAGCCGTTGACGTGACCGCTCTGGAAAACGAGGTTTTTTCCCATCTGGCTAACTTCTTCAGACGGTATTACCAAGGGGGTGATTTTCTCTCCTTGCGCCGCTACAAGGCAGGGGTGTACGCCATTCCCTATGAAGGGGAAGAGGTCAAACTCCATTGGGCGAATGCCGACCAGTATTACATCAAATCTTCCGAAAACTTCCGCGATTACACCTTTAAACTTCAGTCCGGTAAAAAGGTTCATTTCAAGCTGATTGAAGCATCTACCGAACAGAACAATAAAAAGGAACAGACCGGCAAGGAACGCCGCTTTATCCTGGCTAATGAAACCCCACTACAAGTGGAAAATGGCGAACTGTATATCCGTTTTGAATACCGGATAGCGGATGAGAAGGGTAACCAGACTGCGCTTAACGAGGCAGCGGTACAGACTGTTCTTGCTACTGCTGAGGGTGACTGGACTCGCGAACTATCAGCTCTTGCTCCGACCGAGAAGAATCATCGTCGTACCATTCTGGGAAAACACCTGAACGACTACACTGCAAAATACACTTTCGATTATTTTATTCATAAAGACCTTGGTGCATTCATGCGCAGGGAACTGGATTTCTTCATCAAAAACGAAGTGCTCTTTATCGACGACCTCGACGCCGACCATGTGAAGTCAAGTATCGCCAAGGTCAAGGTGGTTAAGGGAATTGGACTCAAGATTATTGCCTTTCTGGAGCAGTTGGAGAACTTCCAGAAGAAGCTTTGGCTAAAGAAGAAGTTCGTTGTGGAAACCGGATATTGCGTGACTCTGGACAAAGTGCCGGAAGAGCTGTATCCGACCATAATCACCAATACGGTCCAAGTGGAAGAGTGGAAGAAACTCTTTGCAATCCAGAGTATTGAAGGGAATTTGCACACGCCAAAGTATACCACCCCACTGACCATCGAGTTCCTGAAAGCCAATCCGTTCCTTGTTCTGGATACAGCTTTCTATGACAAGAGTTTTACGGAAAGACTTTTGGCAACTTTCGAAAATTTGGACGCTGCGACAGATGGGGTGATGGTGTGTAGTGAAAACTTCCAAGCATTGAACATGGTAAAAGAACGGTTCCGGGGACAAGTAAAGTGTACTTACATTGACCCGCCGTATAACACAGATTCAAGCCCTATCATGTATAAGAATGGGTACAAGGAGTCCTCATGGATGACCTTGATGCGTGATAGACTTGTACTTGCATCTTGCGTTTTACGGGAAGATGGCACACTGGCTGCTGCAATTGATGATACACAACAGCGGGAACTTAGTTTTATACTGTCTGATGTCTTTGAAAATAGGACTTTAGGCACTTTTTGCGTTCGCTCTAACCCGTCAGGTCGCCCGATGCAAACCGGCTATTCAGTTGCTCATGAATATGTGATTTTTGCAGGGAAATCATCAAAGTCTCTTATTGGGAGGATGGAGCCAACTCCAGAACAGCGTGCTCGTTTTTCTCAAAAAGATGAGGACGGTCAGTTTGAGTGGCGGAATCTCAGGCGCGAAGGCTCTGATTCAAATAGAGATGACCGTAGGTACATGTACTACCCTATTTTCATATCTGGAGAATCTATCCGAGTTCCGCTTATGGAATGGGATGAGATAAAAGAAGAGTGGATTGTTCTCGAAAAGCCCTGTGCAGCTGATAGTGTCGTATTTCCAGACAATGAAGCAGGCGAACAAAAACGTTGGCGATGGGAACACAAAACCGTAACATCGTCTCTCAAGCACCTATCTGTCCGCAAAGATAGAAGTGGTCGCGATTATGTATACTATAAACGTAGACCCCATGAAGAAGGAGTTGTATCCGTATCAACATGGTTTGATGCAAAATATTCCGCTACGGAGCACGGAACTGCGGTACTGAAGAACCTATTCGGTACATCACCATTTTCTTATCCAAAATCCATATTTGCAGTAATGGATAGCATTTACATCGGTGGAGCGTCTTACACATCCTCTCTTGTACTCGACTTTTTCGCAGGCTCAGGAACTACCGGACACGCTACAATTAACCTCAATCGTGAAGACAATGGCACCCGTAAATTCTTTTGAGTAATCCCCCACCTTTGGTGGGGGACTCACAGAGTTTGACAGTTCCTGAAATATGTAGAAGCCTCCTTAACGTGAACCGCTCAAAGCACACGAAAAGGAGGCTTCAATGGACGA
>Ga0209697_10001280_pt1 | contig 39219 bp, 33 predicted proteins | sample AliMusrvi5mmetaG_FD_184115 | JGI IMG/M metagenome (GOLD analysis project Ga0209697, IMG submission 184115) | Freshwater lake bacterial and archeal communities from Alinen Mustajarvi, Finland, to study Microbial Dark Matter (Phase II) - Alinen... | ecosystem: Environmental > Aquatic > Freshwater... | reverse complement strand
CTGGACAGCAATATCAGCTTATGTGCTTATAACTTTGGTTAAAAAGCGCATGAATTTGGATATAAGTCTCTACACATTTCTACAAATCTTGAGTGTCAGTGTTTTCGAGAAAGTCCATATAAAACAATTAGTTATGAATTCCGTTTGCGCAGCTCAAGACACCTATACCTGTAACCAGTTGAATTTATTTGACTTATAACCGGACAGTAGTGGTGAATGCTATATAAAATATAATTTAGAAGGCCTTTCATTTTCATATTTCATATCAAATATACTTCATCTTATTTCCAATGAAAACCCAGATGAGCGTGATTGGTTTTCATTCCCAATTGAAGGGACAAAGGAAATATACAGATCTGGAGACCCAATAATAATGAAATCTCTAAATTACTAAAATGACAAAAAAAACTTATAACAAAGAAATTATCGATTTTGCCAAAGAAGAAGAATATAAAATCGAAAAACTTGAATACAGAACAACCTTGGAAATAAACCAAAGACTATTCGGCAGAAATAATTTCGAAATAGACTACGCGAGAATCCTTTATTCATCTTCGTTCAGAAGACTCCAAGGCAAAATGCAGATGTTAGGAATTGATAGCTCAAATTTTCATCGAAATCGATTAACTCACAGTATAGAAGTTGCACAAGTGGCAAGATCTATCGCATCAAACTTACAGTTAAAATTCCCAATAGTATGTGAGTCTGCATCTTTAGCTCATGATATAGGAAACCCTCCATTTGGGCATAGCGGAGAAAAAATATTATGCGAATTGTGTAATGATATTGGAGGATTCGAAGGAAATGCACAGACATTTAGAATTTTAAATAAACTAGAAAAAAAACATTATTCATATCAAGGGCTTAATCTTACATTGAGAACATTAATGGCAACAGTTAAATACTTCAACAAAAGAAAAGGAAAAGACAAGTATATATATGATAAAGATTACAATTTCTTAAAAAATGAACTTTCAAAAAACAGTATTTATACTACAAAGACTATTGATGCTCAGATAATGGATCTTGCCGATGAAATTACTTATGCTGCGCATGACTTAGAAGATGCTCTAAGCTTTAGAATGCTAAGTCTAGGTGAAATTGTATATGAGTTTAAAATTACAGAAAAATACAAAAAAGCACATGGCGACATAAGAGATGTTGTAGAAAAAGCGCAAACAGAAGCCAACAAAGCCGAAAGACTTAAATCATCAGAAGAGTATTTTTTTATCCTAAAAAAAGAGATAACATCTATCATAGTAAACACTTTGATACAAGATATTGATGTAGTAGATAATCAACTCGGCTTTAAGAGTAAACAACTGCTTTCAGAAGGATTAAAAAAACTATTATTTAAAATTCTTTTAAGGAAAAAAGAAATTCAACAATATGAAAAGAAAGGCGAAAAAATACTTAAAGGTCTTTTTAACGTCTATTCAGATTCATCTTACAACAAAGATAACATATTACTTCCTGCGGAACTTAGAAGAATTGACTGTAGTAAAAACGTATTGTTATTGACTATTTATCCGGCATGATGGATGATTATGCTGAAAAAGAATACGTTAGATATTTTGGAAAAAGCTCATTAGAATCAATCTATTTCAAATAAAGCAGTAAATACGTATTTTTCCAAAACATTCAGCAGTAACAAAGGCTTATGAAACATCTCATAACTCCCTCATGCACAAGGAATCAAACTTCGAGCACTCCATAGAGCAATCGCTGCTCCGGCATGGCGGCTACAGCAAGGGCGACCCGCTGGCGTACGACAAGAAGCTGGCGCTCTTTCCCGATGAAGTTGTGGCCTTCGTTCAGGATAGCCAGCCGGAGTTCTGGGAGCGTTTCTCCGCACTGAATAACGGGAATGCGAAGGCTGTGCTGATTGAGAGCCTGGTACGGGAGCTGCGAACCAAGGGAATGCTCTCCATTCTTCGAAGCGGGTTCAAGTGTTTCGGCAAAACGGTGCGCATCGCCTTTTTTCAGCCAAATACCGGCATGGAGCCGCTTGCGCTCGAACGGTTCAGCAAAAACCGGCTGACCGTGATTCGTCAAATGGAAACAGAGAGTGGAGCCATCCCTGACATGGTGCTTGCGGTGAACGGCTTGCCTGTCGTGACGATAGAGCTGAAAAATCCCCTGACCGGGCAGAATGTTCTTCATGCCAAACAGCAGTACCGCGACCGCGATCCCAATGAGCTGCTCTTTGCCTTCAAGCAGCGCTCTCTGGTGCATTTTGCGGTCGATACCGAAGAGGTCTGCATGACCACAAAGCTCGACCGGGGAGAGACTTACTTCCTTCCCTTCAACCGGGGAAACAACAACGCCAAAGGCAATCCGCCGGTTGAGGGTGATGTGCGCACAGCCTACCTGTGGCAAGAGGTGCTGGTGAAAGAGAGTCTGATGGATATTCTGGGCCGCTTCCTCCACCTGCAGGTTGAGGAAAAAACTGTTCCGACCGCCAAAGGGTTGAAAAAGCTTCAGCACGAAAGCATGATTTTCCCCCGCTACCATCAACTTGATGTGGTGCGCAAACTTGCCGACCATGCACGGCAGCACCGTTCAGGGCACAACTATCTGATCCAACACTCGGCCGGTTCGGGAAAGTCAAACTCTATTGCCTGGCTTTCCCACCGGCTTTCGACCCTGCACGATGCCCGGAACGAAAAAATCTTCCATTCGGTGGTCGTTATTACCGACCGGGTGGTGCTCGACCAGCAGTTGCAGGATACCATTTTCCAGTTCGAGCACAAGCAGGGTGTGGTACAGAAGATTGACGAGAACACGCAGCAACTTGCAAAGGCACTCGCTGACGGTGTGCCGATCATCATTTCAACTATCCAGAAGTTTCCCTTTATCACAGAGGCTCTTGCCACGCTTGAGAAGAAGGGCCAGGGCATCGACATCTCCACAGCAGGCAAGCGCTTTGCCGTTATTGTGGATGAAGCACACAGCTCGCAGAGTGGCGAAACGGCCATGGAGCTGAAGAAAATTCTGAACCGCGAAGGCATCGAGTCGGCCATTGCCGAACAGATTCTCGACATGAACGATGAACCGCTCTCGGAGGAGGCAAAGCGCTCCATGCTGCGTGATCAAATAAAGCGCACAAAACAGCCAAACCTGAGCTTTTTCGCCTTTACGGCAACCCCGAAGTTCAAAACGCTTGCAATTTTTGACGAGCCCGGTGAAAACGGCTCCTCCCCGTTCCACCTCTACAGTATGCGTCAGGCCATTGAAGAGGGGTTCATTCTTGATGTGCTGGAAGGGTACACCTGCTACAAACGATACTATCAGTTAATCCGGACGGTTGAGGACGATCCCGAACTGCCGAGAAGAAAGGCCGCACGAGCGCTTGCCCGGTATGTTGATCTGCACGACTACAACATTACCCAGAAGGTAGAAATCATCGTTGAGCATTTCCGCACGCACACCCGCCACAAGATCGGCGGGCAGGCCAAAGCAATGGTGGTGACCGGTTCGCGTGAACATGCCGTGCGCTACAAACTGGCGTTCGACAGCTACCTGAAGGCGAAGAAATACCACGATATCAAAACCCTCGTTGCGTTTTCTGGTGAACTCTCTCTTGACGACCATCCCGGTATCAGGTTCACCGAAACACAGATGAACCACGGTATCCGGGAGAGTGAGCTGCCGGAGCGCTTTGCCTCCAATGAGTTTCAGGTGCTGCTGGTGGCTGAAAAGTACCAGACCGGCTTCGACCAGCCTCTGCTGCATACCATGTACGTCGATAAAAGGCTCTCCGGCATTCAGGCCGTTCAAACCCTCTCACGTCTGAACCGCACCTGCCCCGGCAAGGAGAACACCTTTGTGCTTGATTTTGTCAACGATCCGAAAGAGATCGGCCTCTCCTTCAAGCCCTATTACGAAACAACCCGGCAAGGCGAAGAGAGTGATCCGCAACAGCTCAACGAACTGGCGCACAAGCTCGACCAGTGGAAAGTGTATGACCAGTCGGAGGTGAACGCGTGGTGCGAAATCTGGTTCAGCAACCGGATGCACCCGACCGGGGCTGAGCATAAAAAGCTGAACAGCATCCTTGATCTCGTCGTTGAGCGGGTAAAAAAGCTTGAAGAGGAGGAGATCGAGCTGTTCAAAAGCCAGTTCACCAGCTTTCGGAACCTCTACGGATTTCTTTCGCAGGTTATTCCCTATCAGGATTCCGGACTTGAAAAGCTCTACACCTTCGGGCGCTACCTGCTCTCAAAGCTTCCCCGAGACACAGGACGACATATCCGCATCGATGACGAGGTGCAGTTGAAATACTACCGGCTGGAGAAGTACAGCGAAGGGGCCATTTCATTGAGGGAGGGAGATGCGCCTCCATTGACTGGCCCGAAAGAGGTCGGCACCGGAAGTGCGGAGGAAGAGGTGCCCCTCTCCACCCTGGTAGAACAGCTCAACGAACGATTCGGCACCGATTTCACCCCTGCCGATCAGCTTTTTTTCGAGCAGGTGCAGGCTGCCGCCACAGAGAACGAAAAAATCCGCCAGGCGGCAGAGGCCAACACACTCTCAAACTTCGAGCCGGTCTTCAACCAGCACCTCGAAACCCTGCTACTCGACCGCATGAACGGCAACGAAGCCATCTTCAACCGCATCATGAACGATGAAGCTTTCAAAAGCTTTATTGCGCAGAGGCTGATGCATCAGGTGTTCGATACCATCAACCAGACTGCCGGATGATGAAAAGATTTGCAACCAGTAATAATCAGATATTTCAGGAGAAAAAGAATGGCAAGACCTGAGAAAATCTGGCTGTTTCGGATTACACACATCGACAACATTCCGCATATTTTGCGGAATGGGCTGGTTACGCGTTATTCTCAAAACGCGAATAAACATTTTGTTGAGATCGGAGATATTTCACTTATTGAAGTCAGGGATGATATAGATGCTCCTGTACCCCCTGGCGGTAAATTATCCGAGTATATCCCGTTTTACTTTGGCCCGCGTTCTCCCATGCTGTACCAGATTGCAACAGGTTTTGACGGTGTAACAAAGTATCCACAGGAAGAAATCATTTACATTATCAGTTCACTCGATAAAATCAAAGAGCACAATTTGCCGTATTTTTTTACTGATGGACATGTAAGAAGCTTCACATCAACATCCTATAACGACGACATAAACCTTGATCTTCTTGACTGGGACGCAATCCATGCAAGAATCTGGAAAAGTGATGACACCGACTTGCGGAGACAAGAAAAAAAGCAGGCTGAATTGCTGGTAAAGCATCATATACCAGTAAATGCTATTGAGCTTTTTTGCGTTTATAATGAAAAAGCCCAACAAATCCTTTGTACTTACCTGGCGGCGGCAAAACAGAGCTTTGAGGTAAAATCTTCTCCACACAAACTGTATTATGATCACCTATAAAACTGGCAACATACTTGATGCGAAGGTTTCTGCGCTGATCAATACGGTCAACACTGTCGGGGTGATGGGCAAAGGAATCGCCCTGCAGTTTAAACATGCCTTTCCTCAAAATTTCATCGTATACACTGAAGCCGTCAAACGGAAAGAAATCAGAACCGGCGCGGTTCAGGTTGTAGCGGTTTCATCACTGAACGGCGTTCAGTACATCGTTAATTTTCCAACCAAAAACCACTGGCGTTATCCTTCAAAACTCGAGTGGATTACCGAAGGGCTACGTGACTTGCGGAAGAAAATTATCGATTACCATATTGAATCCATTGCGATTCCGCCACTTGGTTGCGGGAACGGGGGCCTTGAGTGGAGTGTCGTGAAAGGTGAGATTGAAAAAGCCTTGCAGGATCTTCCAATTGAAATACAGGTCTATGAACCATCAATCGCTATAAAAGAACTTCTCTCAAAAGAGGAAAAACCTGCAGCCGCCCGTTTAACACCCGTCAGAGCCATGCTGCTGTTGCTCCTCTATCGTTACCGAGCCATGGGTGAGCATGCCAGTGAATTTGCTGCTGAAAAGCTCAGCTATTTCCTGCAGAGAGCTGGAGAAACACAGTTACAACTTGAATTCACCAAAGGGTATTATGGCCCCTATTCAGGAAAAGTGCGCCATGTGCTGTATGCACTGAACGGCTATTACCTGAAAGGATTTGAACAGAAAGCCACAAAGCCGTTTGAACCGCTTGAAGTTGTTATCGAACGAAGTGATGAAGTGATGGAATACATCGTGACGAAATTAAACGCTGTTGAAAAATTACATCTCGATAAAGTCCTGAATTTAATCAAAGGCTTTGAGTCGCCATACGGGCTCGAACTCCTTGCCACCGTTGATTACCTGATCAACGAAACTGGACAAAGCGACCAGCAAACCCTTTTGACTGCAATGAAGCAATGGTCAGCAAGAAAAGGAAATATGTTCCCGCCAGCCCATATTGACCTGGCAGTAAAACATCTACAACTGCACAGAAACTGAACTGTCAAAATAAATAGTTTGTGCCGCTTATCATGTTGACCTCATCCATGCCCGTACCGCTTGCTCAACCCAAGCTTTTCAATCCGGGAATACAATGTCTTCGGATGCAGGGCAAGTTGCTCAGCAGCTCCACCTACTCCGCTCACTCGCCCTTTTGAACGACTGAGAGCATCAAGAATCAGCTCTCGTTCCTTCACGGTCACCTCGTGTTCAAAATCACGCATGGTTCTGGTATGGCTTGCGGCAGGTAGTTCTGGTGCCAAAGAAGAGGATAAAATCGTCGAGAAATCCAGCGTTGCACCATCAGAAACAATAACCGCCTGCTCTATCAGGTGAGCAAGTTCCCGAATATTGCCCTTCCACTGACGCCCAACCAGGCGATTCATGTCGCTCTCACGGAAAGAACGAAGAGGCTTGCCGAACTCCTTTGAAAACTTTGCCGCAAAATGGGCGGCGAGCATGGTGATGTCTTCACGGCGTTCACTGAGCGGCGGAATAGCAAGAGGGAAGACGTTGAGTCGGAAAAAGAGATCCTCACGAAAGCGCCCCTCGGCAACCTCACGGACAAGATCGCGGTTCGTCGCAGCAATGACACGGACATCAACCTTGATCACCTGTTTTCCACCAAGCCGTTCAAGCTCACGCTCCTGAAGCACCCGCAGCAGCTTCGCCTGCAACTCAAGCGGAAGCTCACCGATTTCATCCAGAAAAATAGTCCCCCCTTCAGCCAGTTCAAACTTGCCAATCCTCCGTTCTGTGGCACCCGTAAAACTCCCTTTTTCGTGCCCGAAAAGCTCTGATTCGATAAGTGGAGCTGGCAGGGTTGCACAGTTGATCTTGATCAACGCTCGCTTGCTGCGGGCGGAAAGATTGTGCAGGGCACGGGCAAACAGCTCCTTGCCTGTCCCGGTTTCACCTTGAATCAGCACCGTCGCATCAGTAGGGGCAACCTGGCTGACCCTGCGCAAGACCGCCAAAAGGGAAGTACTTTGACCGATAATCTCTTCAAAATTATGCACCGCATTGATCTCTTCAATAAGAGAGGTACGCTCACCCTCAAGTTTTCGGCGTAACTCATCAATCTCCTCAAAAGCAAGAAAGTTCTGCAGGGCCAGAGAGAGCTGGGGCACAATCAGGCCTACCGTCACCTGGTCATGCTCTTCAAACGACCGGGAGGTATCGGAAACAATCAATCCGGCACGACTGCCCGGCGTATCCCAGAGTGGAACCGTCAGCAGGGAACAGATGCCGAATTTTTCCCTGACGTGTGCCAGAATTCGGTACTCCCGGCAAAGCTGGACAAACGCTTCACCACCAAAACAACCTGGATTGGTAATGAGTGAAAAACTCTCCCGGGCAATCTCCTCAAAATCCTCAATATCAAGCGCCGGCTGCGATGAGACCGGAACAAAACCCCCACCATGTTCACGCATGAAATTGTCGTAAAGACGATAGGCTCCATCCGCGCCCATCACGCGGATACCAAGAAAGGTACAAGGCACAAGTTTTTCAATCTGCTCGCAAACCGCCAGGAGCATCCTGTTGCGATCCTTGATGGTAAGCAAAGCATTGTTGACTGCAAGCTGCATGGCCGTCTGCGCTTCACGCTGCCGAAGCTCCTCATAAGCGAGCGCATTACTGACCGCCACGGCGACAGGCGATGAAAGAGTTGCCAGAAGCTCTTTATCGCTCTCAGCCCACTCTTTTTCATCCTTCGACACAAAACAGAGAAACCCGATCACCTTGCCTCCGGTTCGCAGCGGAGAAAGAGCTACCTGCCGCATACCCAGATCGTACAGTATCTGTGGCAGAAGAACATCAGCGGAATAACGCTCAAGCGACTCCTCGATACTGATCACTGAAACCGAGAGATCGGCAAGATGCGGCTCAATCCACGAACCGGCAATCAACTTCTTTTTGCGATCAAAGCTCTCTGGAAGCTGAAAACGGAGCATTTCAAAAAAAACGTTGCTGTAGCGCCTCTCTTTGTCAAAGGTGATAATGGCTGCGGAATCAAACTCAAAAACAAGGCGCAGCTTGTCCGTAACCGTCCGGAAAAGCTCCTGGGGGTCATGGATAGAGCCAACAGCATTGCTGATGTACTGCATCAATTTTTGGGCCTCACTGACAACCATTTATGTCATATTCCTTAATATTAAGAACACATTATAAAGAAAATTCTGATTTTTTAGGAAAAAAAATAGATAAAACCCATGAATACCCAACATTTTCACGCTCTGGCATAAGAATTGCTATACTAATGCATCGGGTATAAAGGAACAAACCATAGCTCCATGAGAAAAAAGAGTACAATCAAGAGAACGGCCAGTATCGCGGCAACGGCACTGCTGCTTGCGTGGCCATGGCAAGTCAGCGTTGCCGAAACAGCGCTCACCCTTGAAACAGCAATCCATCTTGTCCGCGAAAACAATCCTGCACTGAAAGCTGCGGCTGAAGAGATGAGTGCTGCTGAGGCAAGAGTCACCCGGAGCAGAAGTGCATATTTCCCCCAGATCACGGCCAGTGCCGGGTATACCTGGCTTGATCCCGTCTCCGAAATGAGTATTGGAGGGGGGCCTCTGATTCAGTTCATGCCTCATGACAACTACGACGCCAAAGTAACCGCACGGGCAACCCTGCTCGATTTCGGAAAACGGGGCAACAATGTCGATCTTGCACTGACAGGGAAAAAAACGGCGGAACACTCGCTGGAACTGGCTCGCCGGGAACTCTCCTGGCAGACCGTGCAGCTCTTTTACGGCATTCTGTTTCTCCATGAAAATCTCCATGTAGAAGAAAAACAGATTGCTGCACTCAATAAAGCCCTGGAGTACACGACAAAACGATACCAAGCTGGTGCTGCAACCCCGTTTGATCTTTTTTCAACGAAAGTTCGCATCGCGGCGGCACGCAACAGGACCCTTGATTTGGAGCATGAACTTCGTCGCAGTGAATTAACCCTGCGCCGACTGACAGGCATGGCAGAAAATGCACCGCTGACGCTCCAGGGATCGTTTGCTGTTTCCCAAACAAGTGGCCGTGCAGAGTCCGGACTTGTCGCTCAGGCTCTGGAGCAGCGCCTCGAGCTGCAACTTTCCAAAGAGAATGAAACAGCGGCAAAATTGCATCGTTCACTTGCCGCAAAAGAGGGAATGCCCGTCGTTACGGGAAGTATCTCATACGGCACCACCAATGGTTACCAACCTGATATTCATGAAATGCGCAACAACGTTTCCGGAAACCTGCATCTGGAGATTCCGATCTTTACCGGTTTTCGTACCAGCGCTGAACGGCAGGAAAGTGCCGCCCAGCTCCGTGCCGCAACCCAGCGAAGGCTTGATACCGAACAGCAGGTGAAAACCGATGTCGCAGAAACGCTCCACGCTCTCCATACCGCTTCGGAAAAGATGACGACGACTGAAGTACAGGTACAACAGGCTGAGCTGGCCGCAAAGCATGCAAGGGCCCGATACGAAAACGGCATGGCCACTGCGCTTGATCTGCTTGATACTGAGGCCTCCCTCTCCCAGGCAGAACTTGCCAGGCTGCAGGCAGCTTATGCTTATGTCCTGAATAACTATACCCTGAAACGAGTAACCGGGGAAATCTTCTGGTAAAATGGAACTCCCACTGAAAAAAATTATCTGCGCTGTGGATTTTTCCGCAGCATCCGATGCCGTCGTTCGATATGCTGCCGCACTGCACTGTTACGGCGCAGAACTCATGGTACTCTATGTCGTGCCTGGAACAAAGAGTGAGGATGGTATGCTCAGAAAACACCTGCATGAATTCTCGCGTTACAGTGATATGCTTTCCGGCAACAAAGTCCGCGCCCTCTTTACGGTTCAGCACGGTGAACCTGCGGCCGCCATTCTCAACTATGCAAGAGAGCACCATGCTGATATGATCATTCTTGGTTCTCACGGCAACACCGCCATAGCCCGTCTGCTGATGGGAAGCACTGCTGAATCAGTCATGCGCCATGCTTCGTGCCCCGTCGTCATTCTGAAAACACCTGATAACAACAACAAAGACCATGGAACAACCTGAATCAAATAAAATGGCTGAAAACACTCCTTCCGGAAAAGAAGCGGAAAGACCATCGAACCCGCTGCGTATCGTAATTATCGGCGTTCTCCTTGCCTTCGCCCTGATTTGGGGAGGCAGCAGGCTTTACCACTCGTTCCTCTACGTTGAAACAGACAACGCCCAGATAGAAGGGGATATTTACTCGGTCATTTCGCGGGTTCCCGGGAAAGTAGAGGAGGTACTGGCAAGTGATAACCTGCGGGTTAAAAAGGGCGATACTCTGATACGGCTTGACGCAAACGATTATGAAGTACGCCGGGATATTGCCGCTGCAGCTTTACTAAGCGCACAAGCGGCTGTAAAAGCTACGACCGAGCAGGCCAACGCAGCAAAAGCTGGAACCAATGCCGCAGAAGCAACAAACCGGAAACTGCAGGCCGATCTTCGCCGCAACAAAAATCTCCGAGGGCAAGACGTAATTTCCCAAGCGGAGTTTGATGGTGTCAATGCAGGCGCACAGGCGGCCTCTGCCCAATATGCCGCTGCAGGGAATCAATATGAGGCATCGCTTGCCGAGATCCCTTTAAAAATGGCTGAAGTAAAAAAACGTGAAGCCGAGTTGCGTGAAGCTGAACTACAGTTGTCGTACACAACCATTACCGCCCCTGCCTCCGGCCAGGTTTCTAAAAAGAATGTGCAGCCAGGCCAGTATGTCGCCCCCGGCCAACAGCTTATTGCCCTGGTCGGTAGCAAGGATCTCTGGATTGTCGCAAATTTCAAAGAGACCCAGCTTGATAAAATAGCTCCCGGACTGCCAGTCATTATCAAGGTGGACGCCTACCCCGATAAAGAGTTCAAGGGCAAGGTGGAATCGCTCTCATCCGGCACCGGCGCAAAATTTGCACTGCTCCCGCCCGACAACGCCAGCGGCAACTTTGTGAAAGTGACACAGCGTGTTCCAGTAAAAATCATCTTTACCGACAAGCCAGACACCCATTACCCACTTGCCGCAGGTATGAACGTCGTAGTCGAAGTAAAGGTAAAATAAACACCAAGATCAACAAACGCATGGCCCAGTCACAACAACAGAACGGTACCACAGTAGCCGCAATGCTGCCTAATCCTGCGCAGACCTACGATACCGGGTTTCGGAAAATCATCATCACCCTGACGGTCATTGTCTCGGCGATGCTTGAGCTGATCGACACGACCATTGTGAACGTTGCCATTACCCAAATAAGCGGCAACCTTGGCGCCAGCATTGATGATGTTGCATGGGTAGTCACCAGCTATGCCATTGCGAATGTCATTGTGATTCCTCTTTCCGGATTTCTCGGCAACCTGCTTGGACGCAGAAACTACTATATCGGCTCCATTCTGCTTTTTACCGTTGCATCGCTTTTTTGCGGCATGGCTACCGACATCTGGGCACTGGTCTTTTTCCGATTTCTGCAGGGTATCGGTGGGGGAGCGCTCCTGCCAACATCTCAGGCAATCCTCTATGAAACCTACAGGCCCGAAGAGCGCGGCAAGGCAACCGGCATTTTTTCGATGGGACTGGTACTTGGCCCAACCATAGGCCCGCTGCTCGGCGGATACCTTGTGGACTACTTCTCCTGGGAGTGGTGCTTTTTTGTCAATATCCCGATCGGGCTTCTGGCGGCATGGTCCTCTTTCACCTTCCTCAGGGAACCAAAGTTAAAGCACTCGGTTTCAAAAATTGACTGGACTGGCATCGGGTTGCTGGCGGTCGGCATTGGCTCACTTCAATTCATTCTGGAACGGGGAGAATCAAAAGACTGGTTTGAAACTCCATACATTACCTGGTTCACCATCATCGCAATACTGTCACTCATCGCCTTTGTCTGGTGGGAACTCCACACTGAAGAACCAGCCGTTGACCTGCGCGTGCTCGCCCGAAGCCACAACCTGCCCATAGCAGCGATACTCACCTTTGTTGTGGGGTTCGGCCTCTACGGGTCACTCTTCGTCTTTCCTGTCTTTGTGCAGCGGCTGCTTGGATTTACTGCTTTACTGACCGGGCTGGTGCTCTTTCCCAGCGCCATGGTAACCGGTATTATCTCCATGCCGCTTGGCATAGCAATGCAAAAAGGTGTCTCACCCAAAAAGCTGATGGCCATTGGTATGGTCGCATTCATTATCTTCTGTTGGTCACTTGGCCAGCAAACCATGCAGTCCGGGGCTTCAGACTTTTTCTGGATACTGCTCCTTCGTGGCTTAGCTCTCGGATTTATCTTTATTCCTGTCACCATGCTTGCTGTATCAGGACTGCATGGCAGAGACATAGGGCAGGCTACGGGGCTCAACAACATGGTGCGCCAGCTTGGCGGCTCATTCGGCATAGCGCTTATCAACACCTATATCGTCAAACGGGTAGGAGAACACCGGGTGGAGCTGCTCAGCCATCTCTCGCCTTACGACCCGGCAGCCGTTGCAAGGCTTGATGCCATAAAGCAGACTTCCACCATGAAAAGCGGCCTTTCGCCCGGTGGTGCAGAGCTGGCTGCATTGAACTCACTTGAAGGCACACTGACCGTTCAAAGCCACCATCTTGCCTACATGGATGCCTTTATGCTTGTTGCACTGCTGTTTGCAATTGCCTTGCCGCTGCTCTTCTTTATCAAGATAAAAAAAGAGGAGAAGGCTGATTTGTCGGCGGCGCATTAACATTATCGTATAAGTCGCCAAAAGCGCCCCTGCAGTTCTTCAGAACTGAACTTGCTATACTTTCGTTGAAAGTGTGAAAAGTCATATCTTCAGGCCGTGGGTTTTACCCCAGGAGAAACGGGGGTTCCAATTCAAAAATCATCAGTATAGGCGGATCCATCTAATTATCAGGAGGTACCGATGAATGAAGAGAGGTGGCACGACATTGGAGAAGTGGCCGAGCTGTCGAAGAAGCCACTCCAGCAGATACTGGTAGGACGCACGAAGATTGCGCTGTCATGCGTTGACGGGAGCTTTGGGGCAATCCACAGCTCATGCAATCACGCGGGAGGACCGCTTGGGCACGGCACCCTTGACCGAGACTACATCGTCTGCCCATGGCACAACTGGAGGTTCCATCGCATTTCAGGTGAAGGAGAACCCGGCTTCGAGGCGGACCGTGTGCCCCGTTTCGAATTCAAGGTGGAGGGCGGTCGGCTTCTGATACGCGAGATGCCAGCTACTGATCGCCAGAAGCTGGCGCATACGCCGCATCCGCTTGATCGCGATACGCGACGCGAGCCTGGGGCGCTTCGCGTACTGGGTATCTCGACCACGATCATGGACAACAACAACCCACGCTATTCGACTTCCGAGGCACTGTTAGAAAGTGCTCTTGAACACGCACGAATGAGCCACTCCCTGGAGACACGCATGATCAAGCTGCGTGAACAGTCCTTTCGTGCCTGCGAAGGCAACTACTCCAAGAGCGCGCAGGCTTGTACCTGGCCGTGCAGCATCTCACAGATGGACCCGGCTGACGGAATGCACGCGGTGTATGATAACCTGGTCTTTTGGGCTGACGTCGTTCTTGTTGCGACGCCCATCCGCTGGGGTGTGGCGAGTTCATTATACTTCAAGATGGCGGAGCGCCTGAACACGGTGCAAAACCAAATCACGCTGAAGAACCGCGTCATGCTGAAGAACAAAGTTGCGGGGTTCATCGTGACTGGAGGACAGGACAACATTCAGGCCGTCGCCGGGCAGATGATGCTGTTCTTTGGCGAACTGGGTATGCACTTTCCCCAGTTTCCGTTCATTGCTCACAGTCGCGGCTGGACGGCGGAAGATATGGAGCGCAACGTTGAGATGGTCAAGCACAACAAAAAGCTGCATGACGGTGCGCGCGCCCTGCTCGACCGCTGTCTGGATATGGCACAGCGCCTGCAGAGCGGTGCCGCGCCGGAGTTCGAAAGAGCTGGAAGAAAAGCCTCCGGGCTTGAGTGAACGTATTGGTGACACGGTCAACTTTTCCTTTCAAGTTACGATGATTTGTAACTGCTGTAGGCCATGCGCACCCCGCGACTTGAAAAGACGAGAACGACTGCGGCCAGAATCGTTACCATACATCCCAGGCGAATGGCTATCCCGGTACCAAAATGTTCTGAAAGATAGCCGATTTCAAGGTTACCAATCGGCATGAAGCCCATGAACACCATCATATAAAGGCTCATGACCCGTCCCCTGAAACGGTCGTCAACCGTACTCTGGATGGTGGCGCTGAGTGTCGAAACCGCCGACACCAGCCCGAAGCCACCCAAAAAGAGAAATACAAGCGCTGAAGGCAAAAAAGTGGTCATCGTAAATCCGATAAGAGCGAGAGAGAAGAGGATTGTCCCGCCTGCGATGAAAACAAGGCGATCGATTTTTCTGGAATAGATGGAGACAAGCACAGTGCCGACAACCGAGCCAAGACCAGAGACACCGTAAAGATAGCCCATTCCCGAAGCATCCATGTGGAAAGTATGCTTGGCAATATAGGGTAGCATGGTAACATAAGACCATGCAAAAATTGAGATAACCGCGATATACAAGATACTTGTCCGGATAACCGGATGCTCCCAGGAGTACTTCAGCCCATCTCTGATTGCCTGAAGAGGCTGCTGGCTGATTTTCGCGGAGGGTGCTTTTTGCGTCTCCTTCATGGAGAGCAGAGAGATAATGACGGCAATAAAACTGACACCGTTGACCATAAAAGCCGTACCTGTGCCGGTTGCCGAAATAAGCACACCTGCAATGGCTGGCCCGATAACCCGTGACCCGTTATAAATCGCCGAATTCATCGCAATTGCCGATGCAAGATGCTCACGCTCCACTATTTCGCTAAGAAAAGCCTGGAGTGCGGGAACATTGAGTGCGTTCACGCAACCGAGAAGAAAGGAAAGCACAAGAATAATCCCGAGGGTTACAGTACCGGTCATGGCGAACGTGCCAAGTACAAAAGCAAGCACCATCGCCGCTGACTGCGTCCAGAGCAAAATAGTCCTTCTCGGATAACGGTCAACAACAACACCGCCAAACAGCGAGAGAAAAAGTGTCGGCAATGTGGAGGCCGCAGCAGCAAGCCCAACGTCAAAGGCAGAACCGGTTATTTCAAGCACCAGCCACCCTTGCGCCACCATCTGGATCCATGTTCCAATCATCGAGATCACCTGTCCTGGAAAATAACGGCGAAAATTCTTGCTCTCAAACGCAGGAAAGGCTGAGAGGAGTTGCCGTGTAAAGCCACGATTTCTTTCGGCGTCTGCGTTATCAAGTTCTGCTCTTGCGGAATCTTCGGCAGGTAAGTTCATTGCCTCCATACATCTTCATTAAACACATTGTTACCGCTCAAAGGTATCAAAAGAAAGCGGAAAATCCTGCCACCCCATAAAACGCATAAAAAGCGCGTTGGTGCGGCAAAAAGGAATACTATTATTCTTTAAAAAAAATTAACTGTACATTTGTGCTTCAGTTGAAATTGCAATTTATTTGACGGTGTTCGTAACTTTTCTCAACAAAAAAAAAGGAGAATCTTTCGATGAATGTTGTAAATCCGGAAGCTATCGGGTTGTTCGGGCTGATTGTCACCGTCTGGGTATTCGGACTCGAGCAGTTAGGATTTGGGCTTGACGAGGAGACTGATCATGCAAAACTGGGCCGAAATCTTGCCCATGTTGCCTTCTATTTCGGAGGGTTAACCCAACTTTTCACGGCCGCCTGCATGTATCTGTTTGATATGGGATTGCCGCCTGAAATCAGAATTTACCTGGGAACCATCTTTGCTACTTACGGAATGTTCTGGATTGTTGTTGCCAAGCATTTCTACAATCCAGGTGACAAAAAGATTTATGCACACCTTTTTCTCGGCATCTTTTTCATCACGGCAATTTTCAGCTACAAAGCCATTCTTCTCGGAAAAATATGGCCTTTAGCTACTGTATTGCTGCTCATTAACTTGCTGACCATTTTGCTGCCTTTTGCCTGGTACAAGCAGAATGCTTTCATCACAAAAATCTGTGGAGCAACGAACGTTGCCATCGGACTTTGCGCCATTCCCCTTCTCCTCAAAGCACTCGGAGTGTAACCTGCTCCTCTTGCCCGAAACAGCCATCAGTTTTACGGTTGTTTCGGGCCACAACGATCCCCCTTTCAGCCCCTCAACCATTTCATGATTATCCATTCTTTATACTTATTTTCAATGGTTGGTTATTTTGCAGATTTAACCTGATTTGCTAATATGAGTGCTTGAAGGACAAACAAGTCGCCAGAATCATTACAGCTTTTTTTCAAGCACTAAAACCATTCGCACCATGAGTGATCATATCTATAAGAAAATTGAACTTGTAGGCACTTCTCAAAAAAGCATTGAAGAGGCTGTCAATAATGCTGTTGCCAAAGCAGCCGAATCGGTCAGAAACATTCGCTGGGTTGAAATCCAGGAAACCCGCTGTCATGTAGAGAACCAGAAAATTGCCTACTGGCAGGTTACCGTGAAAATCGGCTTTACTCTTGATGAAAACTGATCAGGAGTAACATACAGTACAAGAAAAGGGCGCCTTTGCCAGCGCCCTTTTCTTACTTCGTCTACAAAAAACGTCAGCTTTCGCTCGAGTAGTTTTCCGGAGCCAGCGACCAGTGTGCTGGAGACTTCCAAAGCGTCGAAAGCATCAATTCACGGATATGTGGAAACTCTTTGGGCAGTCTGTCGTAAATCATTTCGAAAAGCTCCTCATGTGAAAGAAGCTCATTCTTCCATGCTTCGCGATCGACCATCATCAGCTTGGTAAACTTCTCCGCCGTCATTCCCTCAAGTCCTTTCCAGTCAAGCATCTCATACTTCGGCATCCAGCCAAGCGGACTCTCTACAGCGCCTGCTTTGCCATGAACACGATCGACAATCCACTTCAGTACCCTCATGTTTTCACCAAAACCTGGCCAGAGGAACTTGCCGTTCTCATCCTTGCGGAACCAGTTGACGCCAAAAATTCTTGGAAGCTCAGGCAGTGTTCGACCAACATTGAGCCAGTGTGTGAAATAATCTCCCATGTGATAGCCACAGAAAGGAATCATGGCAAAAGGATCTCGACGAACATCACCAACCTTTCCTGCGGCTGCGGCTGTCTTCTCAGAGCCCATGGTCGCAGCCAGATAGACTCCCGAATTCCAGTTTGCTGACTGGTAGACAAGCGGTACAGTATCTCCGCGACGGCCACCAAAAATAAAGGCGCTGATAGGCACTCCTTTCGGATCTTCCCAGGCAGCATCAAGGGAAGGGCACTGATTTGCCGGAGAGGTAAAGCGGGCATTGGGATGCGAAGAGAGCCTGCCGCAATCAGGAGTCCATGCATGACCCTGCCAATCGATAAGATGATCAGGAGCAACATCTGTCATGCCTTCCCACCAGACATCGCCATCAGTAGTCATGGCAACATTGGTAAAAATACAGTTTTGACCAAGCGTTGCCATAGCATTTGGATTTGATTTGTCTGAGGTGCCCGGTGCAACACCAAAAAAGCCATATTCGGGGTTTATGGCACGAAGACGCCCATCTTCACCGGATTTAATCCATGCAATATCATCACCAATGGTAGTCACCTTCCACCCCTCAAATGATTGAGGCGGAATAAGCATAGCAAAATTAGTTTTACCGCAGGCACTGGGGAATGCTGCGCCTATGTAGGTTTTTTCTCCTTCGGGAGATTCGACACCGAGAATCAGCATGTGCTCAGCGAGCCACCCTTCATCCCTTGCCATTGAGGAGGCGATACGCAAGGCAAAGCATTTCTTGCCGAGAAGGGCATTGCCGCCATAACCGCTGCCAAAAGAGATAATTGAACGCTCTTCGGGAAAATGAACAATGTACTTCGTATCATTGCAGGGCCAGGGAACATCCAGCTCGCCGGGCTGAAGAGGAGCGCCAACAGAGTGAAGACAGGGAACAAAGTCACTGTTTTCACCGAGCAGCTCCATAACCTTGCTTCCCATCCTTGTCATGATCCGCATGTTCGTTACCACATAAGGCGAGTCAGAAATTTCAACACCGATATGCGCAATAGGCGATCCAAGAGGCCCCATGCTGAAGGGGATAACATACATAGTACGACCCATCATACAGTCCCTGAACAAATCTTTAAGGGTCTCTTTCATCTCCCTGGGAGCTACCCAGTTGTTTGTTGGGCCAGCATCCTGACGACGAATACTGCATATATACGTTCTATCTTCTACACGTGCAACGTCACTTGGATCCGAACGACACAGATAGCTGTTGGGACGTTTCTCTTCAGACAGTTTGATAAACGTGCCGCTCTCTACCATCTGCTGACAAAGAAAGTCATACTCTTCCTGGGAGCCATCGCACCAGTGCACCGAACTCGGACGACAAAGTTCTGCCGTCTCCTGTACCCATTGGATCAGCTTTTTGTTTTTCACATAATCCGGAGGATTGATCTGCATTGAAGTCATGATCGTTCTGTTATTGGCTTGGGGTTATAAAAAAAACGCCCCCAATCACCACTGACTGCGGACGTGTAGAAGAAAAACTGAGATCCGGATTAAGGGGCCACCGGAGCAAACAACCATGATGCATGGTATGAAGGCTTTATTTAGGGGTTTCCGTTTTTCTGAGAGCCTCAACAATTATTTTCTCAAACACCACTCTGCTTCGAGCTCCAGTAATAACCTGGGTAATCCTGCCTGAAGAATTAACAACAAAAGAGGTGGGAATAGCACTAATACCGCCGTCAACATACCTGTTGAAGGCTGAAACCAATTGATCATCAGCCATGACAACCGGATAACTTATTTTATTTTTGAGAATAAAAGCGCGGACATTTGGTTCAGTTTCATTGAGAGCCACACCAATAAAAGTAAAGCCCTTGCGACCATACTGAGTCTGCAGGGAAACCATATCGGGAACCTCCGACCTGCAAGGGGGGCACCACGATGCAAAAAAATTCACGATATAGGCTTTTCCTGCAAGTTGAGCAGATCCGACTGACTTCCCGTTGAGAGAAACCGCCGCAAAACCAGGAGCCAAAGAAGGTACCGCCATCTGTGGAGCTGCCGATACTACCCTGGAAGCACCAGCCAGGAACAGTGCGCTGACCAGACATACCTTGAAAAATTGACTGATAATTTTTTTCATGCGATCCTGGTTAAATAAATCCAAAGAAACTCGATTACCATTGATTGTTAATATATCAATTCTTCTTTTTTTTGAAAGACTAAATAAATGAGCCCGCATTTAGTCTTTGTGATTCTCTGTCAAAAAAATTATATTTCGGCTTGTTTATTTTATGCTTAAGCCACCTTAGCTCAGTTGGTAGAGCAACTGTTTCGTAAATAGTAGGTCGTGGGTTCAAGTCCCTCAGGTGGCTCGCTGGCGGGAACAGGCAAAAGAGCGAAACCATCTGACGCATCATTTCTGATACAAAAAGGCGCACAAGCCCTGAAGCATGAACGTTTGATTACACCATAAAATCCTATCCACACTGTCACTATGCAAGAAGGTAAGATTTCCCAAATCATCGGCCCTGTAGTTGATGTCGATTTCCCTGAAGGACGGTTACCGTCAATTCTGGATGCACTGACTATTACAAGACCAGACGGCACAAAGCTCGTTCTTGAAACACAGCAGCATCTTGGAGAAGAGCGCGTGCGTACCGTTGCAATGGAGAGCACCGACGGCCTGGTAAGAGGCCTCAACGTTACGAATACAGGCCGTCCCATACAGGTACCGGTCGGACCTGAAGTTCTTGGCAGAATGCTGAATGTTGTCGGAGACCCGATTGACGGACGTGGCCCGGTAGTTACGAAAAAGTCGTATTCGATTCATCGCCTTGCCCCGAAATTTGACGAAATATCCACGAAAGCAGAGATGTTCGAAACCGGCATCAAGGTCATTGATCTTCTTGAGCCATATTCTCGCGGCGGTAAAACCGGTCTCTTCGGTGGCGCAGGTGTAGGCAAGACCGTTCTGATCATGGAGCTGATCAACAATATTGCCAAGCAGCAGTCTGGCTTCAGCGTGTTTGCTGGCGTCGGCGAACGTACCCGTGAAGGAAACGATCTTTGGCACGAAATGATGGAATCAGGCGTTATCGATAAAACAGCGCTTGTCTTCGGTCAGATGAACGAGCCTCCCGGAGCGCGCCAGAGGGTTGCACTTACCGGCCTCAGCATTGCCGAATATTTCCGTGATGAGGAAGGCCGCGATGTCCTGCTCTTTATTGACAATATTTTCCGCTTTACCCAGGCAGGCTCTGAGGTATCAGCTCTTCTCGGACGTATGCCGAGCGCTGTAGGATATCAGCCAACCCTTGCAACAGAGATGGGTGAACTTCAGGACAGAATTGTTTCAACCAAGAAAGGTTCGGTAACCTCAGTACAGGCCATCTACGTGCCTGCAGATGACCTTACCGATCCGGCACCGGCCACTGCGTTTGCTCACCTTGATGCAACGACCGTGCTTTCACGCTCCATTGCCGAGCTTGGTATTTACCCTGCAGTTGATCCTCTCGACTCAACATCACGAATTCTTGACCCGAACATTGTCGGTAACGATCACTACGATACGGCCCAAGCGGTCAAGCAGCTCCTGCAGCGTTACAAGGATCTTCAGGACATCATCGCCATTCTCGGTATGGACGAACTGAGCGACGAAGATAAGCTTGTTGTTTCCAGAGCAAGAAAAGTACAGCGCTTCCTTTCACAGCCATTCTTTGTTGCAGAGGCATTCACCGGACTTGCTGGCAAGTATGTCAAGCTGGAGGAGACCATCAAGGGCTTCAAGGAAATTATCGCCGGACGCCATGATAATCTGCCGGAAAGCGCCTTCTACCTTGTCGGAACTATTGAGGAAGCCGTTGAGAAAGCAAAAACTCTCTAAACAGACGCAATAACCATGGCGAATTCCGAAAAAGGTTTCCAGATAGAAATCGTCACTCCCCAGAAACTTCACTTTTCCGGGGAGGTTGTCAGTGTAACAGTGCCTGGTGAACTCGGTCAGTTGCAGATACTGAAAAACCATGCTCCACTGCTCTCCTCACTGAAAACCGGCAAGGTCAAGCTTGCATTAGCCGATCGCAGTGAGCAGATGTTTTCTATCGAGGACGGTTTTTTAGAAGTCAGCAGCAACAAGGCTATCCTGTTGACTGAAACCATTTCCTGACTTCATTGCAATGAATTGAAAACCATCAGTGCCCGTTAAGGATGCTGATGGTTTTTTATTATATGACAACCCTGATACCAAAAGCTCTGCGCCACGGAGATACCATCGGTCTTATCTCCCCCTCATCACATAGCGCTTATCCTGATAAAATTAATCAGGCGGTCATCTATCTCGAAAAAAATGGCTATCGGATCAAGCCCTCCCGCCACCTCAACTGTATCGATACCGATCCGGCAATTGCCGACGAGCAGAAACTGCACGATCTTCATGAGATGTTCAGCGATCCCGCCATAAAGGCAATTATCTGCCTGAGAGGAGGTGCTGGAGCTACGCGATTGCTGAAAAAAATTGACTACGAGATAATAGCGGCCAATCCGAAAATATTTGTCGGCTATTCAGATATTACCGCACTGTCGCTTGCCCTGTTTGCCAAAACCGGGTTGATCAGCTTTTCCGGCCCCATGCTTGCCACTGAACTGTACGAACCAACACCCTACACCGAAGAGCATTTCTGGGGAATGCTGACCTCTCCCTCTTATGCGCTTTCGCTCTTGAACCATCCTGACCATACCATAACTTGCATCAGAGCAGGATCAGCAGAAGGCAGACTCATCGGCGGCAATCTCTCCGTGCTCTCTTCAATGATCGGAACACCCTTCCTGCCTGCGCTCAATGACTCACTCCTCTTTCTCGAAGAGATCAAGGAACCGGCTTACCGTATCGACCGAATGCTCTCGCATCTCGACAATGCCGGTCTGCTTGCACCATGCAATGGAGTACTTTTAGGCCAGTTCAGCAATGTATCGGAGGTGACAAAAGAGGAAAACCTGCGCTTGCAGCATATCTTTACCTATTACAGCAATCACGCCCATATCGAAGGGCCAGTCATGAGAGGACTCTCTTACGGCCATATCAAGAACCTGATGACCATTCCCATCGGTGCCAGGTTTACCATGCAGCTCTCCACGTCTGGCGCCTTTTCACTCGGAGCTGTTGAACCTGTTATTACATGAAGAGTTACCCTGTTGCTTCTCTGGGTTACAGTGCCTATTTTACATCTTTTAACGTATAGCGCGCGATAATCATGAATTCCTCTCTGGTACAACAGTGGACAGCATCCTTTCCTGCGCCCGAAACAAAAGAAAATGAACAACACTCCGATACAGAACTGCTCGACTCATACCGAGTAGTGCTCTTCAATGATGAAGAACATACCTTCGACGAAGTGATTAACCAGATTATCAAAGCCATTCGCTGCAGCCGACAGAAAGCAGAAAAACACACCTGGGAAGTCCATACCCGTGGCCGCAGCATCGTCTATGCCGGATCAATGTTCTTGTGCTTGCAGGTAAGCTCTATTCTTGAAGAGATCGCTCTTAAAACTGAAATCCAGACCTCTTGAGAGACCGGTTGACTCGCCTCGTTTTTCATCTCCTTTTGTGTGGAGTAACATCCCGATATAGATCAGGTCAAACAAAGAAAAAAAAATTCCAGCCACCAAAAGCAGAGTGCTTGGGCCCTTCATCCCCTGCACCCCCACAACGCCGAACAAAATTGTCGGTGCCAGAGTCCCCAGCCTTATCACTGCTGATTATCCTGCTTGCTTTGTTATATTCAATGTTTTATCCTGTTGAGCGGGAGTCCCCGAAGATTTTTTCACAACATGTCTGAACGAATGATGAGCAATTCCGATCAAAAGCGTGTGCAGAATGTCAATCTGACACCTGATAAAGTCATGCACAAGCTGGTTTCGCTGGCCAAACGGAGGGGCTTTATTTTCCCTTCCTCAGAGATTTATGAAGGACTCTCATCCTGCTTCGACTATGGCCCGCTGGGCAGCGAGATGAAGCGGAATATCAAGGAGCTTTGGTGGAACTCCATGACTCGTCGCCACCAGAATATTGTGGGACTTGACGCTTCGATCATGATGAATCCCCGCGTTTGGGAAGCTTCAGGGCATGTGGCAAGCTTCAATGACCCGATGATTGACGACAAAACAACCAAGAGGCGCTATCGTGCTGACCACCTGATCGAGAACCATATTGAAAAACTGCGCCGTGATGGAAAGGAAGAGGATCTCCAGCGGGTACAGGCAACGTATGAAGCCGCATCAGGCTCAGAGGATTTGAACCGTGCGCTCTATAACCTTATCATTGCTGAAGGGATCAAGGCCGCTGATACGGGCTCTGGAGACTGGACTGAGGTGCGCCAGTTCAACCTGATGTTCCAGTGCAATATGGGAGCGCTTGCCGACAAATCAAGTGTCGTTTACCTGCGGCCTGAAACCGCACAGGGTATTTTTGTGAACTTTCACAACGTTCGTGAGTCGTCGCGCATGAAGGTGCCGTTCGGTATTGCTCAGATCGGCAAAGCCTTCCGCAACGAGATTGTCAAAGGGAACTTCATTTTCCGCATGGTTGAGTTTGAACAGATGGAGATGCAGTACTTTGTCAAGCCCGGCACCCAGGCGGAGGCATTCGAGGCCTGGCGTGAGGAGCGCTTTGACTGGTACACCAGCGCTCTTGGCATTAACAAGGAGAAACTGCACTGGTACAAGCACGACAAACTGGCGCACTATGCCGACCTTGCCTACGATATCAAGTTCGAGTTCCCGTTCGGAATTGAGGAGATTGAGGGCATTCACTCACGAACCGATTTTGACCTGAAACAGCATCAGGAGTACTCCGGCAAAAATATGGAGTATATCGACCAGCTCACCAATGAGCGCTATATCCCTTACGTGGTGGAAACCTCTGCCGGGTGCGACCGCCTCTTCCTTGCGCTGCTTGCGGATGCTTACACCGAAGATACGGTTGACGGCGACGAGCGTGTGGTGCTGAAGTTTTCGCCAAAGGTTGCTCCAGTAAAAGCTGCGGTGCTGCCGTTGATGAAAAAAGGCGGCATGGGCGAACGAGCATCGGCCTTGTGCTATGAGCTGGGAACAAATTTCCTTGTACAGTACGACGACGCTGGCTCTATCGGCAAACGCTACCGCCGTCAGGATGAAATCGGCACTCCATTCTGTATTACCGTTGACCATCAGTCGCTTGAAGAGAGCACTGTAACGGTGCGCTATCGCGACACCGCGACACAGGAACGAATCGACATATCAAGGGTTCGAGAATTTATCGCCACTAAACTTATCGGACTGTAAGCCATGCGTTATGATGTTGCCGTTATAGGGGGAGGCCCCTCGGGAGCTGTTGCCGCTGCCATACTGGCAAAAGCCGGACTCTCCACCGTACTCATTGAACGCAACTTTGACAATGTCAAACCTTGCGGCGGAGCCATTCCCCTTGGCCTTATTGAAGAGTTCAAGATTCCAGCCGAACTGGTTGAAAAGAAGCTCTCCCGGATGAAGGCACGATCACCGAAAGGGCGAGTCATCGACATGAACATGCCCAACGGCTACGTCGGCATGGTTCGTCGTGAAAAATTTGACCGCTACCTGCGTGTTGAAGCTGAGCGAGCTGGCGCTGTTGTGGTTGAAGGGTTGGTCAAATCCATCTCACACTCTGGTGAGGGTTTCGTTATCAACACCCTCAACGACAAAGTCCCTCCACTCCGTGCCAGCAGAATTATCGGGGCTGACGGGGCCAACTCAAAAACTGCTGATGAGCTGCACTTTCCTCCCAACGAGCTGAAGGTGATTGCCATGCAGCAGCGCTTCAAGTACACACCGTCCATCCAGAAATTCAGTGATATCGTTGAAATCTGGTTTGACGGCGAAGTATCCCCCGACTTTTACGGCTGGATTTTCCCCAAGGCTGATCACCTGGCAATCGGCACCGGCACAGAAGATCACAAGCACAATATCAAGGCACTACAAAAGCGCTTTGTTGAAAAAATAGGGATTACCGACACACCTTATCTTGACGAGGCCGCGAAAATACCGATGAAGCCCCGTAAATCATTCACTCAGGAGAAGGCTATTCTTGTCGGAGATGCCGCAGGCCTGGTAACACCAGCCAACGGAGAGGGTATTTTCTTCGCCATGCGCTCAGGCAAGCTTGGCGCACTTGCCATGATTGAACACCTGAAGCACGGAACACCTCTGAAGAACTATGAAAAAGAGTTCCGAAAGCTCTATGCCCCGATCTTTTTCGGACTTGAGGTGTTACAGGCAGCCTATTACCGAAACGACCGGCTGCGGGAGAGTTTTGTCGCTATTTGCGCTGATGATGACGTGCAGCGGATCACCTTCGACTCCTACCTATACAAGAAAATGATCCCTGCCTCCTGGCCGGTTCAGATGAAAATCTTTTCCAAAAATGTTTATCACCTCATTAAGGGCTCCTGAATGCTTCTTTCGTTTCCCAACTGGGTCATTCATATCTCCTCTGCTCTTGAATGGGGAATTGCCGCAGCCCTGCTGTTTCATTATGGAAAAATAACGGGGCGGCGCGAGATTCGCCTCTTTGGCCTCGCCATGCTGCCGCACTGGAGCGGCAGCTTTTTTGTGCTGAGCTACCACATCTCAGGGGATACGATTCCGCTCCTTCTTGATATGTCGGAACTCATCAATCTTTTTGGCAGCACAGCGCTCCTGCTTGCAACCATCAACCTGCTGAAATCAACCAAAAAAGCACCTGTCGCTGGATATACAGCAGCCATTGCCGCCATCATGATTGCCGGAAAACCGCAATCCTACCTTGGCGCTGATATCTTTGATGCCATTCTACAACTCTCAAGCATCGTCTATCTCGCCTTTCTGGTGCTTCTGCTGATAGTCCATAAACGTGACAAAACCATATTTTCAGGCTTGACCATTGCCGGCTTCTGGTTCGTGTTGGTCTTCATTTCAGTCACCATTTTCTGCATGTACCTTGCCACCCAAGTGAGGGGATATTCGACACTTTCACACGACGATCTGCTGCACGGGCTTGCTGAAAGCCTGCTGACGGTGAGCAATCTCATGATTGCCTTCGGAGCGCACCGTAAAATCAGGGAATTTAAACAAGAGCAGTTGAACCACGCTCAGGGATGAAGAATCGAGGAATACTTCCTGGAATCGGAAAGTATCTCAATCGCTTTTGTAACATCAGGATCATCATCAAGTTCCACCCGTCGTGCAAGAGGTTCTTTATAATGGCGAAGAATCTCCACTTCAAGAGCCTTCGCCACTCCAGTTGACTCTTTCTCGATTTCCTGCTCCTTCAGCCGGTCAATCTCCTGCTGCAGCGAGCTGAGACTGTTCAGGTCGTTATCGATTTGCTGCGGCTGAACTTTTTTCATACTCTCTTTCAGCTCATTGAAACGACGTTCTGAGTCAGAGGTATAGACAAATTTTTTATCGCGCAGAAAGTTGCCAAATAACGCCAGAAGTTGTTGACGGTCAAGCGGTTGCGGAGGCATGACGGGAGAAGAAGAACTGTAGAGGGAAGCAAAAAGAAAAAGCATCCCTTTCTTGCGAAGTTCCGAAAGATAGGGAGAAGTAACCTGTTCCGAAAGCTCAATATCAGGGGTAATACCACCACTACCGTACACTATTCTCTTGTTTTTGGTATAGAAAACCTGTGACGCATTATTCCCGGGAGCCTTCGGAAGCACCTTGCGCGATTCATGCGCCGCTTTGTTCTCTTTCTGGATCAAACGACCTGAGGGAGTATAGTATTTCGCCGTTGTAAGCTTCAGGGTATTATCGTAGGAAATCCTGATAACTGACTGCACAAGCCCTTTCCCAAAAGAACGCTCACCGATAATAACCCCGCGATCCAGATCCTGGATTGCGCCAGCAACAATTTCTGCAGCAGAAGCACTCTCTTTGTTGACAAGAACCACAAGAGGAAGCGCAACATCAAGCGGAGGAGTCTCTGTCAGATATGATTTTGCCATTTCCACAGAGCGCCCCCGAATGGAAACTACCTCACTCCCTTTGCGGACAAACAGGGAAGTAACATCAACCGCAGCATTCAGCAGACCACCGGGATTGTTTCTCAGGTCGAGAATAATGCCTTTCATCGGCGTACGCTGCTCTTTGGCCTCCTGCTGAAGACCAAGAATGGCGGAGCGAAGTTCATTGGCTGAACGGGTGCTGAAATTCTTCACCTCGATATAGCCGATACCCTGAAAAAGAGCCGCATAGCTCACCGCACGTGCCCGAACCTCCTCCCGCACCAGAGTTATGGTAAACGGGGGGGTTCCCTGACGCTCGAACTGAATGGCAAGCGAAGTGCCGACAGCTCCCTTGATCAGTACCTTGACCTCTGCAAGAGACGTATTCTTAACCTCCTTGTTGTTGATGGCAAGGATGCTGTCGCCCACCCTGATGCCCGCTTTTGCTGCCGCATAGCCATCAACCACCGATGTAACAAAATAGCCTCCATCAAGAGTTGCAATGGTAATACCAACACCGACATACTGTCCACTGGTCATCTCATCAAGCTCACCGGAATCCTCTTCGTCAAGAAATACCGTATAAGGATCAAGAGTACGAAGCATGCCGTCGATCCCTGCATACATCAGCTCGCTGACATCAAGCGGATCCACATAACCGGTTGAGACCTCGCGATACACCTCACCAAAAAGATCGACCCCCTTAATGATGTCGAAATATTCCTTTTCGTGAACAGATACCGCAGAAAGAGGGGAGGGAAAGAGACAAAAGAAAAAAAGAAAAGCCGCCATGATGCCCGGCACCCTCTGCCACAGAGAAAGGCACCTACGTCCGTTACACTCTTTGTTGCTTTGCATATATTACCTGAGAGCCTCTTCCAGAGCTGTTGCGCTGTCAGTCCGTTCGTCACGATATTTAATAATCACCGGCGTATAGATGGAAAGCCCGTGCTCTGCGGCAAAGTCGCCCTTGATCCTGCGTGATCCGGCAACAACAACTGCGCCCGCAGGAATGACAAGCGGAGACTCGGCAGTTTTTCGGTAAATGGCATTGCGGGCAAGATCGTAGACAGGCGTTGAGCCGTTCAGGATTACCCCTGTACCGATAACCGCCCGCTCGCGAACAATGGTGCCCTCATAAATGCCGCAGTTTCCACCAACCATCACTTCATCCTCAATAATGACCGGCATAGCGCCAATAGGCTCAAGCACACCGCCAACCTGCACTGCCGCCGAAAGATGCACCTTCTTGCCAACCTGCGCGCAGCTTCCCACAAGCGCATGTGAATCAATCATGGTTCCCTCATCAACATAAGCGCCGACATTGACATACGCTGGCGGCATCATGACAACAGTTGGGGCCAGATATGAGCCATCACGCACTGCCGATCCACCGGGAACAATGCGGACATTGTTTTCGAGAGTTATCTTTTTGAGCGGCCAAGTATCCTTGTCGATAAAGGCAAACTTGTTCCCAGGCTCATCAAACGACAAATAGCTTTCCTGCAGTCTGCCGAGACGCATGCCAAGCAAAATCCCCTCCTTGACCCAGAAGTTAACCACCCACTCGCCACCACATTTTTCGGCCGCTCTTACCTTCCCTTCATTAAGCAACTGCTTGAACTCATCAAAGACCGTGCGCGCACCGGGAATTTCCCAGAGTGCAGCAACACCAAGCGATGAAAAATCGAGAATAGCCTCTTTCAATACATCATACTGTCCCATAACGTGCTTTCTATGTTATATGTCGCCATATTCGGCGGTAATATCCTTGTTATTTTTCCGGCTGTAAAACCTGAAATCGTCACTTCTGAGGCTTTCATCAGGCTTCACCTGTACAAAAAGCATGTGCTGAAGAAACCATTTCAGCTCCGTCTTCAAATCACTGTTCTGCAGTGGCTCAACAACCGTCGGGCTGACGTAGAGGTCAAGCTGCTGAAACTTCATGGGGTGCTGTAGCGCATACTTCCGCAACCACCGCTCTATCTGGTTGATGGTCGTAAACCTCGCCTGCACTACACCGCTCCCTCCACACGCGGGGCACTGATCACCCATACGCTGCATAAGGCTTGGCCGAATCCTTTCACGGGTAATCTGCATAATGCCAAAGTCCGACATCGGCAGAATGTTCGACTTTGCACGATCATTGCGCAACTCCGCTTTCATGGAATCGTAGACCTTCTTGGCATTCTTCTGATCAAGCATATCTATAAAATCAACCACAATAATGCCGCCGATATCACGCAGCCGCAACTGACGAACCACCTCACGCGCCGCCTCAAGGTTGGTTTTCAGGGAGTTCTCCTCCTGCTCACGCTTTGCCGCATAGCGACCGCTGTTGACATCAACAACAACCATCGCCTCAGTATGCTCGATAATAATATAGCCACCCGACTTGAGCCATACTTTGCGAGAAAAGATCGATTCAACATCCTTGGCAATCCCGTACCCTTCAAAAAGGGGCAGCTTGCCCTGGTAGAAAGTAACATTTTTCACCATTTCAGGCGCCGCCCACTGGATATAGTTCAGTGTCTCCTGGTAGATAACAGGAGAATTCGCAACAATTTCAGAGACATCGGAGGTAAGAGAGTCGCGCAGCACACTTGAAATGATGGTATCCTCCTTGAAAATCAACTGGGGAGGAGCTGCGTCCTGCAACTGTTCCTCAATCTGCGTCCACTTGGCAAGCAGTTTCTCAAGATCCTGCTTTAAAAGCGCCTCCTCCTGGTCTTCAGCCACCGTACGGATAATGGCACCAAAACCTTCGGGAAGCATCGAACGCACCAGCTTTTTCAGCCTTGAACGCTCCTTGCGGGCAATCACACGGCGGGAGACCGCAACCTGGCCTCCACCAAAAGGCAGAAGCACCATGAAGCGACCGGCAATGGTAATATCAGAGGTAAGACGAGAGCCCTTGCTGCTGATTGGCTCCTTGATAACCTGCACCAGAATAGAGTCATTCGGTTTGAGCTTGCCTGCAATAATCTGGGTGTAGGACTGCCTTTTTTCCGCCCGCTCCTGATCATCAGCCGACGGGGCCTTGCTGCCACTGCGAGCCGCCTGCTTTACATTGGCCACAACATCCGGTTCATCACCAGCCCGGACAGCCTGCGGCGTATCATCTCCATTCTCATCATCATCCTCATCATCCTCAATCAGCGCACGATAATCCTCGTTGGTAGTGCCCACATCCGAAAAATGGAGGAACCCGTCAGACTTCTGCCCAATATCGACAAAAGCAGCCTTCAACCCCTCAACAACCTTGTGCACCCGACCAAGATAAATATCACCGATACTTCTCCGGCTTTCAGGCCGCTCAATAATCAACTCGGCCAGACGACCCTCCTCAACCAGCGCAACCTGTATCTCGTCACCGGTCTTGTTCATCAGCAACTGTTTCGTGGAACTTTTCTTCATTCGTTAACTCTTTTTATAATGTGTCGATAATATCTTTCAAGTGCCTTCATGGAATCACAACAGCAGGCCAGCGCAAACACTGCCCGCAAAGGGGCGTAAAACTACTCTCAAGATAATAAATTATAGAAGGAAACAGCAATCACGGCATTCTCATTGCAGTACTTCTGTGAAGTTATGTACATTAAAACCAAAGCGATTATTGTTGTATTCTGATTCTCCAAACTCTCTTTATGCCAGAAAAAGGCTCTCTGAACCAGACTCCCGAGCAGAACGCTCGCGACACCATCGACCGGCAGCTCATGGCGGCGGGATGGGCAGTTCAGAAGAAGAGCACTATCAACTGGCATCTTTCAGCAGGTATCGCGGTGACGCACTACCCGATGAAGGATGGGACGGAGGCCGACTACGTGTTGTTTGTCGATCGCAAACCCGTTGGAATCATTGAGGCAAAAAGAGAAGAGGAGGGGCATCACCTCACCACTGTGGAAGATCAATCGTCGGGATATGCTGGCAGCAAGCTGAAGCATCTCAACAACAACCCGTTGCCGTTTGTCTACGAAAGCACCGGCGTCTTGACCCACTTTACCGACTACCGCGACCCCAAACCACGCTCACGACCGGTGTTTACCTTTCACCGACCGGAAACACTCCGCGAGTGGCTCAGCAAGGAGCAAAGTCTGAGAGGACGAATGCAGCAGATGGCGGAGCTGGATCCGCAGGGTTTACGGGAGTGCCAGACCCTCGCTATCAACAATCTGGAGCAGTCGTTCCGTGACGCACGCCCGAGGGCGCTCGTCCAGATGGCCACCGGCTCAGGCAAAACCTTCACGGCCATCACCTCCATCTACCGCCTGCTGAAACATGCCGATGCCAAACGGGTGCTCTTTCTGGTCGATACCCGCAACCTCGGCGAACAAGCCGAACAGGAGTTCCGGGCCTACTCGCCCAATGACGACAACCGCAAGTTTACGGAGCTTTACAACGTGCAGCGCCTCCAGTCGAGCAGCATCGCCAGCGACAGCCAGGTCTGCATCACCACCATCCAGCGTCTCTACTCCATCCTGAAAGGTGAAGAGCTTGACCCTTCGCTGGAGGAGGATAATCCGGCGGAAAAAAGCTGGCAGCCAAAAGAGCCGGTACCGGTGGCCTACAATCCAAAAGTACCTCCCGAATTTTTCGACTTCATCGTCATTGACGAGTGCCACCGCTCCATCTACAACCTCTGGCAGCAGGTGCTCGACTACTTCGATGCCTTCCTCATCGGCCTGACCGCAACGCCCGACAAACGCACCTTCGGTTTTTTCAACGAAAACATTGTCAGCGAATACAGCCACGAACGGGCAGTGGCCGACGGCGTCAATGTTGGCTATACCGTCTATCTCATCGAAACCGAGATAACAAAAAACGGGGCCGAGCTCAAGGCGAGGGAGTTTGTTGACAAGCGCGAAAAGCTTTCACGCCGCAAACGGTGGGAACAGCTTGAAGAGGATGTCACCTACACACCCTCCCAGCTCGACCGTGACGTCGTCAATCCAAGCCAGATCCGCAACATCATCCGCACCTTTCGCGACGTACTGCCGCTGCTCTTCCCCGGACGAACCGAGGTACCAAAAACGCTTGTCTTCGCCAAAACCGACAGCCATGCCGAGGATATCATCCGCATTATCCGCGAAGAGTTCAACGAAGGGAACGACTTCTGCAAAAAGATAACCTGCAAGGCGGATGAAGATCCCAAATCATTGCTTGCCCGCTTCCGCAACGAGTACAACCCGAGAATCGCCGTCACGGTTGACATGATCGCCACCGGCACCGACGTCAAGCCGCTCGAATGCGAGCTCTTCATGCGCGACGTCAAAAGCAGCAACTATTTTGAGCAGATGAAGGGGCGAGGCACGCGCACCCTTGGTTTTGATGACCTGAAAAAGGTGACTCCATCAGTCACCTCCGCGAAAACCCACTTCGTCATTGTCGATGCCGTCGGCGTCACCAGATCGCTGAAAACCGACAGCCGCCCCCTTGAGCGCAAGCCCACCGTCTCCCTGAAGGAGTTGCTTGAAGCCGTCACCTTCGGGGCCCAGGAGGAAGATCTCTTCATCTCCCTCGCCAGCCGCCTTGCCCGACTCGACCGGCAGATCACCGAAGAGGAGCGGGCAACCTTTATCGCTAAATCCGGCGGCAAAAGCATCAATCAGGTTGTCCGTGAACTGCTTGAATCGTGGAATCCCGACACCATAAGCCAGAAAGCAGAGGAGATCCTCGGCAGCACAATAGAGGAGGATGCCGATAACCCGTCAGTCGAAACAATGCAGTTGAGGGAAGAGGCGCAGCAGCAGCTCCTGCACGAAGCACGCTCGACCTTCAACGGCGACCTGAATGAGTTTATCGACACTGTTCGCCGCGTCCATGAGCAGATTATTGACACCATCAACCTCGACCAGGTCACCAAAAGCGAATGGGCCGACGAAAGCGCCGACAAGGCAACCGGGCTGATCGGAGAGTTCAAGGCATATCTTGAAAGCCACAAAGATGAAATCATTGCGCTCACCATCTTCTACAACCAGCCCTTTCAGCGCCGCACCGTCACCTACCGGATGATCCGCGAGCTGCTCGACCACCTCAAAGCCGACAAACCGGCCCTTGCCCCGATGCGCATCTGGCACGCTTACGAGCAACTCGAAAAGGTGAACGGCACCAGCCCGAAAAACGAGCTCATCGCCCTCGTCTCACTCATCCGCCGCATCACCGGCATCGACCCCGTACTCACCATGTACGACAAAACCGTCGACACCAATTTCAAGGAGTGGGTGTTCAGGCAGCACTCAGGCGCCGGGGAAAAGTTCACCGAAGAGCAGATGAGCTGGCTGCGCATGATCAAAGAGCACATTGCCTCCAGCATCCATATTGAGCCTGACGACCTCAACCTCACCCCCTTCGACGCGCATGGCGGCCGGGGTAAAATGTGGCAGCTTTTCGGGGAGAGAATGGGGGCGATTATTGATGAATTGAATGAGGTGTTGACCGCTTGAGTGATAGTGATGATAGTACTGACCACCTTCATCGTCGTCTTAACTCCTGAAGCGTTGCAATATCTTTATCCAGGTCGGAGAGATCATAATCAGGTGCAATGCGTCGGAATGCCAGAAGTTGACGGAATTCCCACAATGACATATCTGCCAGTTCATGTGCCTTTCCGATTGAAAGACGCCGCTGCGCATGCAAGCTGACAGCCAACTCTGTTCTCAAGTCATTTATTGTCAGGCGTGCCGAATCCAATATGTCTTGAGGAATGTTCAGTGTATTCGGATTGCTCAACATGGTTATTGTTATTTTATTATGAGAGTAACGAAATTATCTCGCTTGTCTTCCACAGCATACGACAACAATCAAGCACCGCACCTGACTCGAAGGGGACATCATCCCGGCTATAAGGTAGTGAATGCCATCGTAACGCTGAAGAATACAGAGTGCTGGAGCACATTATGCTGTTGTGAAGAAAGCAGTTTTGATCCAAGAGCAAATCAGCAAAAAAGGTGTCAAAATTACCGCGCTGAAAAAAAATTTCCACTGGGGGCTTCGCCCCCGGTACCCCCTTAATTGTTGAATAGATAAATAGTTAAAAAGCCCGCACCGCCCGAACACACAACCTGACGATCTTATTGACGTTGACGTCCTGGTTGCCACTGCCGAAGTACTGGTACCACGCGCCGTCTGCGTCGTCCTCCGTAGAACTCCAGTAGCCGTAGCCGGAAAAACCGCCAACAGCACTACGCTTATTATACAGTTGATTCAACTGCTCTTTATTCGGTAAAAACCAGTCACTATAACTATTGCTGACAAGATTTTCACAGGCACTCTTGGCATCATACCAATTCATATAATTCTGGAAATCGGCTTTTGCTGCAACAAGACCATGATTTCCAGTTCCATCAACATAAAAAACGATTCCCCCAAGATACCGATGATCATTATCGTACTCGTCCCCAATCTGTACTGCTGATGCTACTGCCGAAACCGTCACCATGCTCAGCCCTGCAAGCAGCACTACCATCCACAGCCGTGCAATCCCCCTTTTTGCAAAATGTTTCATCATCGTTGATCGTTGAGTTGTTGGAAACTAAAATGAAGAATCGCTCTCGTACACTATTATCCCTACATCACAAGCAGTATAAAGTTTTTTTGGCAATAACTGAACCTATCCGTCACCTTTTTGCAAGTTATCTCACTCGTTCTCCTGCAACAAAGATCGGCAAAATTATCGGCAATTTTTATAGATTATTGGCGATAACGTCTTATTCTCAAAGAAAAAACACCATCACATAATCGGCAATTATTGATCACTGAAACACCTCCACCTCTTGAGCCTTACCTGCCGGAATCGTTAGAGCCAGAGATTGTTGATCTTATTGCCGGTCTCTCAACCGCTGCTGAACGGCTCGGAAACCGGCTTCACCCTAAAACAGCGGCAAGTCTGGCCGATCTTGTACGGGTGATGAACTGCTACTACTCCAACCTTATTGAGGGGCACAACACCATGCCTCGCGATATTGAGCGGGCGCTGCAGAACCAGTTTGAAAGCAACGGAGAGCGGAGAGATCTCCAGAGAGAGGCGGTGGCCCATATTCGTGTGCAACAAAACATAGACGCGCTCTATGCTGCCGGAACACTTGATGATGCTGCTTCATGCCGCTTTATCTCCTGGCTGCATCGGGAGTTTTACAGGGATCTTCCTGAGGCGATGTGTTATCTGCAAAAAAAAGAGGTTCGAATTCCAATTATTCCAGGCACGTTCAGAAATCAGCCGGAACATGATGTTGCTGTAGGTCGCCACCTCCCGCCTGAGAGCAGTGCCGTTGCGGCATTTATGGATTATTTTGAAAAGCGGTATGCGTTTGAGAAACTTGGCAAAGGAATGCGTTTGGCGGCAATGGCTGCGGCGCATCACCGGTTCAATTATATCCACCCCTTTCTTGATGGTAACGGACGGGTAAGTCGTCTCATGAGTCATGCCATGGCACTCCATGCAGGCATCGGCGCTCATGGACTCTGGTCAGTATCGCGAGGCCTTGCTCGCGGGCTCGAAAGCCGACATGATTATATGAGGCTGATGGATCATGCCGATATGCCGTGCCAGGGTGATCTTGATGGCAGGGGGAATCTCTCGCTGCGTGCACTGAATACCTTCATTGTCTGGTTCCTGAAGATATCGCTTGATCAGATAACCTTTATGGAGAGCCTGTTCGAGTTTGATACCCTTGCAAAACGATTCCGCTTTTACGGTGAGCAGCAGGGGTGGAGAGCGGAGGCCTTCTCAATTCTTGAAATGGTGTTGCTGAAAGGAGAAATCACTCGTGGTGATGCCAGTCGTATCAGCGGTCTCAACGAGAGGACGGCAAGAACACTCCTCTCCTCATTAACCAGCAATGGGATCCTTGGATCAGAGACACCGAAAGGCGCTTTGTCCCTCCGTTTTCCAGTTGGAGCGGTTGAGGTATTATTTCCGAACCTCTTCCCTGTGTTATAATTTTCTACTCCGCCAGAACCGTTCGACAAAGAGTATATCCTTGACGAATTATGAGATGGTTATTGAAACGCAATAAGTGAGAAAAACTCTTTATATTTTCTACGACCGCAGGCTAACGATAAAAAGTAAAGATTGACAGAAAAATTACCGAATAAACGCAACTCATGGGATTCGTTATGATTCTGTTTCTTGACAGCATCGTGCTTAACGATCCAATAAAAAAGAAGATGCCGCTATGGAAAATCTGAAGCAGGAGGCAATCCGGGTAATTTCAGCTTTACCGGAGAATGCCAATATTGAGGAGATCATGTATGAACTGTATGTCGTTGATAAGGTCAAAAAAGGCAGGGATGCTGTTCATCGTGGAGAGTCACAATCAACAGAGGAGTTGAAAAAAGAGATACTGACAAAATCACGCAAACAAAATCGTGGCACTGCGCAATGGATTATGAATTATAAGCCTGCGGGCTCCCGGTCAAAAGAGGAGATCGACCGGCAAATTACCAATGAGCGCAACTCATGGGATTCGCTATGACTCTGTTTCTGGACAGCAATGTGCTCATCTACCTTATTGAGGGAGATTCTGCACTTGTGTCACAAGTACAACACTCTATTCAAAAACTTCTGGCCTCTCACTCAAAGGCTATCATTGCTGTAAGTGCGCTGACCCTGCTGGAGTGTCGTGTGGCTCCTATGCGCAACAGGGACACTTCGCTTTTACAACTTTATAATGATTTCTTTTCAACAGATAGCTTACACATTGTTGATCTGTCAAGAAACGTACTTGAAATCGCTACCATAATTCGCGCCAACTTTGGAGTGAAAACCCCTGATGCCATACAGGCGGCTTGTTGTCTGTCACTTGAATCGGAACACCTGTTTTTAACTGAAGACCGCGCTTTCAGTAAAATCGAGCAGCTTCAGGTGTGTAAAGTACTGACTCAAGGCTGAGAGAATGCGCTCTTGGCTTGCATTCTCTTTGCAGTACTTCGGTGAAGTTATTTACACGCATGGAGAGCGGGGCAAAATGTGGCTCCTTTTCGAGGATCGGATGGGGGGACGATTATTAAAAAAATGTAACAATGGCACAATCTCACATAGAGTGGACGGAGATGACCTGGAACCCTGTTACTGGATGCGACAAGGTTTCTGACGGATGCAAATTCTGCTACGCTGAGGCATTCGCAAAGCGTCTGCAAGCAATGGGAGTTGAGAAGTATCGCAACGGGTTTAAACTCACTCTGCATACCGAAACACTTCAGGAGCCATCCAGATGGAAAAAGCCGAGAGTCGTTTTTGTCAACTCAATGGGAGACCTGTTTCACAAGGATATTCCACTCGACTATATTCAGCAAGTCTTCAAGGTGATGCAGCAGAACCCTCACCACGTTTTTCAGGTACTGACCAAGCGGGCTGATGTTCTAAAATATTATGACAGTGAAGGATGGCTGGATTGGTCGCACAATATCTGGATGGGTGTATCAGTGGAAAATCAACATGCTATACCCCGAATTGAAAGGCTTCGGGAAACCGGTGCACGGGTAAAATTTTTATCTTGTGAGCCTCTGCTTGGGTCATTGCCGGAGTTAAACCTGAAAGGGATAGATTGGGTTATTGTCGGTGGTGAAAGCGGCAGAAATGCACGACCGATGCAGCCTGAATGGGTGCAGGAGATTCGTGAACAATGCCTTGCCGCCAATGTGCCGTTTTTTTTCAAGCAATGGGGCGGATTCAACAAAAAGAAAGCTGGGCGTACACTCGACGGGATTCTATGGGATCAGAAGCCGGTAATGCCGGAGTTTTTTGTTAGTCAATAATTCAAAGTGCTGATTGACTTGATGGATAAACGTAATGAAACAGAAAAAATTGGCTGGTCTTTTTTCCCTCTGGAAACAGTGATTGACAAGATTTCAACCAACGGCAAGAAAATTAAGCAAAAAGAATACATCGTTGAAGGGAAATATCCCGTAATTGATCAAGGTGCTGATTTTATTGGTGGATATACCAATGACGAATCCAAGGTCTTGCGTTGTGATCTACCCGTTGTTGTTTTTGGAGATCACACCAAGATCTTAAAATTGGTTCGCTTTCATTTTGTTCCCGGCGCTGATGGCGTAAAAGTTTTGTTACCCCACAAATCAATTTTACCAGAACTTTTTGTTTTCTTTATCAAGATTCTACTGCGAAAAATTCCTGATAAAGGATATGCACGTCATTTTCAGCATCTTGAAAAATCAGAAATCCCTATCCTCCCACTCCCCGAACAACGCGCCATTGTTGCAAAACTTGAACAGCTTTTCTGCGAACTTGATAACGGAATTGCCTGCCTGAAAAAGGCGCAGGAGCAACTCAAGGTTTATCGTCAAGCTGTTCTGAAACAAGCCTTTGAAGGTGAACTCACCAAGGCATGGCGTGAACAGCAAACCAGCCTCCCGTCTGCGCAGGAGCTGCTTGAAACCATCAAATCCGAGCGGGAGCAAGCGGCAAAACTTCAGGGTAAAAAACTCAAACCGGTTATTCCGCTTACGCAATCAGAGCTTCATGTATTGCCTGCACTGCCAAAAGAATGGAAATGGGTAAGAATCAGTGATATCCTGAAAGTAGGATAAAGCGAACACATTAACGAAAAACATCACCGCGCAGGCACGATTTTCAAGCAAAATCGTGCTTTTTTCTTGCTTTTTAACGTGTACGTATGTATTATAAGACATACACGATAAAAAGGAACAGACACCATGTCTAAACCAGTAACGGGAAAAACTCATGTTGGCCAGCGGCGTGAAAGGCGCCCGAACGGCGACGTTTACCTCTATGAGCGGGTTACTGCCTATAATGAAC